>Ga0157364_1004077_pt1 | contig 14457 bp, 6 predicted proteins | sample AttsexASBM2_FD_111476 | JGI IMG/M metagenome (GOLD analysis project Ga0157364, IMG submission 111476) | Fungus gardens microbial communities from leaf cutter ant in Ribeirão Preto, State of São Paulo, Brazil - Atta sexdens ASBM2 | ecosystem: Host-associated > Fungi > Mycelium > Unclassified ... | reverse complement strand
CTACACTACACTTAGTTTACTCTAAACAACCATGTATTTACCTTGAGGCCAATATATATATATTATACTATATGACATTATTTCTTCCAGAGCCTTTTATTACTCTTTCCATTATGACACATAACCTGTAACTTTGTGATATCACACTTAACCTTAACCCTAGATCTAAAATAGAAAATTAAAAGGAAATAGAAATAAGAAAGAAGGAAAAATAAATCAAACTAAGTCCAACTTCTATGATTCTGATACTCTTTGAGGAAACTTAGTCATTCCTTTGAATGTTTCAGAAAAATTTCATCTAATAATTATATGTTCACATGCTAATTTTGTGCTGAGTTAAAAGTTTAGTAAAGAGCTTGCCATAGATTTTCAAGCTCAATACAAGATCACTCATTGTATTGGAGGACTTTGATAGCTAGAAGTTTGTGCTTCTTGATCCAGTTTATTAGATTACAGAGTCTCTTGTTTTTTGATGCAATTTCTAAGTATGTTTGATGTTCTTAATAGTTCTCTTGAATTCTTTCCAATCATCTAGTGACTTGGAGAAATAATAAGTGTTTAGCTTAATACTATACTTATTATTTGTTAGATGTAGTTCACATTAGGAGACAAAGTTCATAGAGTTGGCTTAGGAATGCATAGAGTATGGAAATTTCATACAATGAGCTTAGTGATACAGACTTGTTAAAATAACCTTAGCTTTAGTTTATATGCTATGTTGTCTGTCTGCTATGTGATTGTAACTTTGAATGAGCAGGTGAAGTCTGATATAGAAGTGAGTACTGATTTTGTGTGTTATTGTTGAACATCAGAGATTAAGTTCAATGGAAGTTATTTTCCTTGATTATCAGACTAGTGAATTACAGTGTAACTACTAGTCTTACATACAAGTTAGATAGATATATAGAAGATGCTTATAGTTTTAGTATATTGTCTTAAGTAGGGATTTCAGTAGTGAAATACTGACAGAGGTAAGATAAGAGAATCCTATCATAGAAAACTGAGTTTAATAGAAGTATTTCTGTCATGGAAGACTGAATATCCAGTTATTGTATCACTACTATGGAGATATGTTGCAAGAAAGATAGCTATTATAAAAGACAAACTTATCTTGTATTGTTACAGAGATGTATCTTCAGAATGAGTAGACTTGACATATGATATTGTTCTATCATGCTTTAGAACACTTAGTAATATTAATGTTCTTAGAGAGTTTATATCAAGAAGAATTTGAAATTCTTACATACTCTTGAACTGTATTTTCTAATGATTTAATACTTGTTAAATCTGTTGTATTGATATTTTCTAGAGCATTAATAAGTTTAGAAACAAACATTTCTTCTTTTTAGCTGTTCCTAATAATAGTTCTTTATTTTTCATAGATAAACTCTTCACTGATAAATATGTCAACAGTTAAAAGAGCATAATCTGAGGAATACTGGAGTTCAGGTAATATAAGATGATTGTCAACTTTGACTGAGTCTGGTCAAAGAAATATAAGATCAATGTTAGAGTTAGAATTGTTGGAATTGTCTGCATATCTTATTAGAATTTACTAGATAGGAAAAGATAACCTAAGTTTAAAAGAATCAGCAATATCTGTAAGGATATTACTGTAAGCTGAATAGTGCAAATAAGAAGGATCCTAATCTCTGTCCCTAATGTTAAAATCACCAATTATGATAAGAATATTATTGATATTAATCTCAGTATCCTTTAAAGCCAATTGTTGTTTATAAAGTAAATATAACTGTTATTAAAGAAAAAAACAATTAATTTTTTTGTGATCAAAAATATTTCTGCAGAAAGAAAAGTTCAAATAAGTGATTCAGACATTAATATAAGTTAATATCCTTAGATATTTATTGTTATTAGGTAATTGTTTAGAAAAAGTGATCTAAGACAGGTGGTTAGAGATACTAACAACTTTGTCACCTTCCTCATTGTTTGAACTTGAAATAGTTTGAATATAAGACCATAGTATTTTCTGAATAAAAATAATGTCAAACTCTTTTTTGTTTTCTAAAATTATTTTGATAAGCATTCTATTCTTTTGAACATTTTGCAAAAATAATCAAAGGTTTTTTAGAATTATGAGCTTATCTCATTTACAACTGAGTAAATCAATTTGTTTCTATTTTCATGAAGCTCTTAATACTTTTAGTATACTATTCCTTGTTAAATCTATGCCTCCAGAAAGAGTATATATTGCTGTCAGCTTGGTAATTGGACTTACAGTTAATACATTTGAAACTGTATGGATACAGTTTGTCTTGCTTGATTTCTAGTTTTAGTAGGTTTGTCTTAAAATTTGCTTTGCAGTATCATGTCAAGTGTCAATAATACTCTAATTTGTGAGGAATATTGTACTTGATGTATTTTGATTTATGAGAACAACAGGAGAAGGTTGTATGACCCTATTTCAAACAGTTTTTACATTGTAGAACTCTTAGATTTATGTTAGTGATATGAACTATAATAATATATCTTCTTATACTGAAATATCTATTGATTAATGACTTCATCTTGGAGCTACTTTGAATATCTCATATATTGATCCAAATAATAGCTATGTTTGACTTGGGAGAAGCTTTGGTAATTTTAGGTTTTAAAGTAAGTATAACATTATTGAATATATAGATGGATTAAATAATTCTTTCTATAACATTAGAAGTGATAGAGATATTGGAATCTTTAATAAGATAGGGGATATCTAAGATCTTAAAATAAGACTTGGATTGCAGTAACCTTAGCATTATAATATTATTAAAGTCAACACTGTTAATACTCTTGATATACTTTTCAATAATATTGAGGTTTAGTACTGATATTACTTTGTTAATAGTGATTGTGAGATCTCTATAATTATTTCTAATGTAATCTACAATAATATCTGACTTGATGTTTTTTAGAGCTTTGTTAATGTTAGTTACATGTTTACATGATAGTATCATGAATTTCTCAAAATTTATCATACTTATAGATATTAAAACTTATCTTCTTAAAGAATCTTTTGTTGTTATATTAAACTTGGTTTTGTTTATTTTTGTATTATTAATAACCTTTTATACTTCTATGATTTTCTTAAAAAATAGATTTGGAAAAAATTCTTTAATTTTCACAATTTTCTTAATATCAGTTGATAAGACTTGTGGATAAAAATATTCTTTTTAGACTTTAGTATTGTAAACAGTTTATTTATCTTTTCCTTTGTAAAATTTTGATTTCTCCAAAACTTTCTTGCTAGGATCAGAGAAAGAATTCTAGAAATTTCAGTTTTCTTCCTAGAATTGTTTGATTCTTTCTTATAGTCTCTTAGCTTAAATTGAGCTAATATGCATTGATAAAAAGTAAAAAAAATTTTGTTAGTAGTCAGCTTATTCTATCATGATTCATAGATGGATGAAATGAAATTCTATGCAACATACCCAATACCAGCAATAAGAGGGATATATTTTTCTTTTTTATCTCTAAAAAGTCTTTCTCTGATATATGATGCTCTTTTTTGAAAAGATATAGTGATGTTGTGTGCATTTGTATTTAGTAGTTTATTTAGTTCAAAAATTGAAATAGAATGCATACTACCATCCTAAAGGTTTGGATCCACTAGTTAATTAACCAAATGCAGAATCAAAGAGGTTTCCAGTTCTTGTGGCTAAATTATGTAAGTGGCCATGTTTTTAACACTTATATCTTGAGGCTGACATCTATTGGCTTTCATGTTTTCAACATGCTCATTCTAAAGTTTCTGCATATAGGTTAGAGCTAAGGTCTCACTATTTATGGTTAGCCTTTCTTTCTCTAGGGATACATAGAACAGGGTAAGTTTTTGAGACTTATCAACTTTTACTTGATTAGCCCAGAAAGAGCTATTGTTAAAGATTTCCACTCTTTCTACATAAGGGACAGATGACATGCTAAAATGCACTAATGACTCTCTAAAGCTGTTGGTGCTGGAATTGTTAGACTATCCCCTCTGGGAGTTGATATCTATATCTATGTTCATGTTTGTGTAAATAGTTGGATTAGAAGATAGACAAAGATCAAAAGGAAACAATATATTTACTAATTCTCTATTAGGTACTATCATGCAAGATGATAGTATAAGAGAAAAAAGCAATGATATATATGGATTTTATTCAAAGAAACCTGTTTAATTTCAAGCTGTCCTTTAATATTCTGTTTCCCTTCTAGTAAAAGCTCCTTTTCAGACAGAATATGATAACTAAATTCCCAAGTCATAACTTATGATAGAGCTCTCTACAGACAGATATGGGATTAGAATAGCAAATAAGATGATGATAAATATAGAAGCTTTTCTTATACATTGTTTTAAACTTTCTCCACAGTGCTACACTATGGATGGCCTAAAAATAACTCTAGACAAGTGCAAAGCATGATTGTGTCATTTGTATATAGTAGTCTGTCCTGAACTATGTCATCTATTAAAGAATCAAGTAATCTGTTGTCTATTAAGTGAGTAAACTATAACTTTAACTCAGATTTTGTTGTTCTTCAGAGTAGTATATCAATAATCACAGCAACAAATTGAAACACTATACTTCAGCCATTATATCACCTACCATCATTAGTACTAGTCCTACTAATCCTGATTACAGCATATTTAGTACTACTTATATCTATCAACCACTCACCAACCAAAATGTATTACATAACACTTGCTCTACCATAATCCTAAACACTATCAAATGCCTACACTACTATCAATATATCACTCAACAACATCTAACCAATCACCTTTGCTCTTACACATTACTCATCTCTATAACCCTCTTTATCTAACAAGTTAGTAAATAAGTGGAATAAAAAATTTCTTGTTGGATGACTTGTCTATTATTGAGGATAGTTTCATAGTATATAATCAGTATTACAACAATGGTAAGATTGGGAAGGTTGATACAAGCAATAAAATAAGTAATCAAATGGTATTGGAAAATAGATATTTTCATTTAGACTTGTAGGATCCCATAATATACAACTATAGAGAAGTAAGGCTAAAAGAGTTGTAATAGCCTTTATACACCATAAACAGTATTCTGTATATGTAAGCTAGTCAAATTAATCAAATACTAGAAATATTGCAGTGGCTCATCTTATTTGCTATTAGCTCAAATATATCTTATCTGTTAATATACCCACTCTTTATGAATGGCACTAATAAAGCCAAGAGCCAATGACTCATGTAGTAGATATACTGATTATATAGAAATAGAACTTGGCCTCACGATATGTGATATAGATACTTGGCCAATAGGATATAGTATTTCATATAAGATGTTGAGCTTATAATATTGTATACAGAATAGAAGCAAAAGTGAAGATGAATGGTGTATTTAAATAATAGTAAGTTTAATATTCTTCTATATAGGCTGTGATTCCACTACCTGAAGTGACCCTAAAGAAATTTGTATGCAAGTACATTATATTTTGACAGTAATTAATGTGCCAGAAAACACTATGTTGAGATATATTTTGTGTTAGCTTCTAAACTTAAACTTGGATCTACATTTTCTAACATACATATACCAGATAACTCTACCAAAGATCTAAATTAGAAATAACAAAAGAATGATATACAAGTGTCTATTTTTAGGATCCAAGACAAACAATATTCTAATTTGATTTCACATGTTCTTTCTGATTGTCATTATCTTTGGTATTATTGCTTTCATATTGAGTATTATTCTCACTATAATCTTGGTCTCAAATATCAATATCTGCTTCTTGCTATTCCTTACTTTCTCTATGTGCTTGGTCATCTTTTTAGTTACCTTTCTAGTCATTTCTCTCTTCCTGAATATCTATCTGACCACCTTTTCCATTCTCCCTATTCTTTTTCTACTATAATGTAAATTTGTTTGTCTTATAGAATTCTACTGCTACTCTATAGTTAATAGTTTGGAACTAATGGAAATACTGCTTCTCTATATCAAATTTCCAATACCATTATAACTGACTTTTCCCTATGTCCAAGTCTATACAGACTACTATTCTTCTAACAGAGTTTTTACAGGATAAAGTGTAAAAAATATGGTGTAGTATAATATTTTTACAATTATCAGAACACTTGAAACCCAATGGTAGTTCAAACCAAAGATCTTGTCATGCATTCTTCTACTATTAGAGCTTTGCAGTAATATAGTTCTGTTAGCTGTTATAATATATCCAAAAGAGCATCTCCAATAAATTAGTAAAAGTTTAGGTCATTATGGGATAACCACTCTAAAAGATTGGAGAAGGATACTAGCTTGAAAAATAAGTCAATGAACTCAATTCCTTGTAGTTAAGAGAGCAAGTCAGATGAGCTGATATTACCTGGCCCTAATACAAGTCTTAGAATAACAAGTAAGTTTATAAGTAGACACAAGGGAGAAAAGATATACTTGAGCCATCAATAGTATAGCTTGATGCATAATGATGGTGATGTTGAATCCAAAGATTAAATAATTTACAATAAATATCTAGAGTAGTCATACAGAAGAAACTTGAACAAGCAGAATTATGAAGGAAATCATAAAACAATTTGTGGTAGAAACAAAGTGATTTATGAATATTGTTGAGATAGTAGATGTTTGAGATGTCTGGATAGAACCATTAATCTTAATCAAAGAATAACTATGTGAAAGGTCTATATAGGAGTCAATTAAACTGAGAGGGTTAAAAGATGCTTCATGGATGATCACAGTATATAGATGATGGCAGATATCTCTGAATGTAGATTTGAAGAGCTGAAAGATATTGCAAACTATAGCAACATAAAAAGATAACTTACTATTGCTAAGTATAACATAAGAAAGCAAAAGCTGTATAAATAGGAGCATATGCTTTAGAATCTAACTTATGATGTAGACATAAAGTACATCTAGTTAGAAAATGGGTAATATAGATGGTTCTTTTCCTAGTTATGATAAGATATCTAGAATAGATTTCAGTCTTTCACGAAATTGCCAGTCTGATAGATATTTGACCTGATGCAAAATAATAGAAGAGTGCACAAACATGCTAGCTACTGTATCAACAAGCTTTCTTATATCATTATTAGTCAGCCATGACAATAATAGGTGTAAACAATTTTGGTATTGAAAAATATTCTTGAATTCTCTTTAAAAGTATAACTTAATCTTGCCATCTGTCGGGTAAGAGATAGGAAGTTCAATAAAATGAGTAATAGAGGTAATAGTGTCCTGGCTAAATATCAACATGATGCGAGGTTTAACATAGCTAAAAATGACTTAGCAAAATGGCATGAATATTGTCTAAATAGAAAATAAAATGACCTTGATTATCTCTACTTATGCCTTCTTACCCATATACTCATCCAATCCATCAATGAAAACTGCTTTTGGTTGTACTCTTTCCTCACTTCTCTAGCTCTTGGAGTAGCTTAATAATAAGCTCTTTGAATTGAGACAATATTCTCTTGTGAACAATAGTATAGTCCTTGGAGATCTTATTGTCGACAGCGGTACAATAATCAGGAAGTGAAGTGGCAAGTTGGTAAGCAATAGTAGTGAATAATAGTAATAGATTATTGTGTTTATTAACAGAAAAGAAGAATGTAGTACCAAGATATTTATTTTCCTCCAGTTTCTTAGTATATGTTTGAACAATAGCCAATTTTCCAATTCCAGCTGGTCTTCTCATTTAGTATATTGATAAGGGCATGTCGACAGATTCAGTTACCCAATTTGTAATATTGGCAATATACTATTCTTAAGTACTAAGGAAGTAATAATAATTATAATACTCATGTGAATCAAATGTTACTTTAAGACTGGAGGCTTCATGAAGGATATCAATTTCTAGTGTTAGATCAGCACTTTATCAATATAGAAAATGATGCCACTTACCAGACCAGCTATATTGATTGGTAATATTTATAGTTGACTATGTGTTCAAGATCTGTATGAAGCTACTATCCCTGATTGTGAAACTTTGGGCATTATGAAGTATGAATATGAAAGCAATTAATTATTGTTAGACAGAAAGTGTGATCAAACCAGGAACAAACAATGGATTATGATTTCTCCACATAAATCTATGTTAACAATTTATTGATTTACATTTGATAAAAGACTGAAATCCAGAAGAAAGATTGCCATATTCAAGGTATGTAAATGATATTTTATAATTGATTTTCTCCTATGCCTAGATTTACAAATCTACAGTTTCTTCTAAAAGACTTTTTAGAGGAAAGATGAGCAACTAGAGCTAAAGAAAGAATGATATCATTAGATAACTTCTGTCTTTTCAATCAGCTAGTAATATGTAAGTTAATCTATTTCTAGTAATTATAAATGTACCAAAGAAAATACAGTAAACATCAGAGCATTAATGCTCTCAAACTTATCTTAAGTTAACTAAATTAACCAGCTTGAAGAAATTGTCTTTTACAAGTTATTACAAAGTATGAAAGAATATCTCCAACAAATTGACAAAAGTCCTGGTCATTATCAGATAATGATAGTAGGAGGTTGGAGAAGGATATTAGAGATATAAGTTGACAAACTCAGTTTCTTATGATAAAGAGAGTAAGGCAAAGGAACTGAAAGTACTAAGCACCAAGACAAAATCTCAAATAAGTTTGGTAGATAGCTCAAAAGGAGAAAAACAATATACATCCATACATAATTAATAAAAGTGGTAACACAGAAAATGTATGAACAACAGGAGAAATTATTGGTATAAGTAGATATAATGACTCTTGTCTATCTTGTATATGAATTTGTGAAGAATTCTGAAATAATTTCTAATAGGATGAGTATTTTTTTGAGTTCTCTACTTAAGTTGAAGTGAACTGACAACCTATATAACTCTTCTATCTCTCTAAATATCTATAGTTTTTACATCCTCATCTTATAAATATTCTTCAAACTACTGAATGATTGCATTTGATATCTATAAGGTGTATTTAGATGATTGTGTGAGGAGTCTAGAAAATAAAAAAGAGCAGACATTATGTTGATAGAAGAGATTTTTGTTTTTTCTGAGAGAAAAGATTAGTATGAGTGACAAACAACAATTTAGACAGCAACAACACTTATTCTTATTTAGTTTCTCACTCTACTGCTACTCATTACTGTTAAACCCTTGAATTTATCTTTACATGCCTTGAATACAAACTATTGTGCTCAATATTAGTTAAACTTGCTAATAGCTTGCATGTAAGAGAGGAATGATTATACTTACAGTTCCTAGTGCTAGGTTAATGAATCAGTATAAAAAATAAGACAGCTTACTATTGTAGCAATCACTTGCCAGAACAGTACTTGTGATATGCTGACTTCAGCAAAGCTCTCAGTAGGCTATCTAGTAGTGGGGATTACAAGAGAACTTGACAAGGAGCCCTCGCTACATTGCTACCCTATTTATATAAGTTACAGGTGGTCCATGTTACAACAATGTGTCTATCTCATGTTTACTCTGCAGTGATTGTGCAAGACTATGCATCCTGCCCTAACATCCATGTGTCCTACATGTGGTAGCAATGTGGTATACATGCTCCCTGATATCATCATTTAGACTCTTCTAGCCTTGTAGACCCTTCTAGACTACTCTAGGCCTATGACATCATGCCCTTTTCCTATTGTAGACTAATATTAATACTACTATCCTATTTCTGTCTACTAACCCTAACCCTAAAGTCTGTTCACTCACTTGTCTTATAACACTTACCAGACAGGCTATAGGTATACAACATGAATATAGACAGATAAACAGATAAAAACTGTTTAGACTATAGCAGTATATGAGCATCAGTTGTTATTAAAGAATCAATTGGCAATAACAGAATATGGAACATTGATTGTATATTTATGATCAAGATACAGAGCTTCAAACTTGAAATTTGTATAGACTTGCAAGAATTAAAGTTCAAATGGGGATATAGTTACTTTATGGGAGTAGAAGAAGTATTAAATATCTTAACACATCTGTGATTTCTCTAAGAAGATATAAATATTCTTAACATATTATTTAATAGCTGACACATTGTATATTATCATGTCCAAACTTTTCTTTTACTTATTCGTAGATGTAGCAGTGAAATAGAAACATAAGCTAGAACACAATAATATGAACAGAATATAGTAGTTTATTGTAATTTAGAAACAGTCATTTGAGGAGAGATAAAGCAATGTATGTTACATCATGAGTCATGTAAGACTTAGAGTAGTGATCATATGTATAACTCCTTAGTCTCAGTCTAGCTACTAATAAACTTTGCTTTTTCAATCACTAGTCTGTAAGAGCTTTATAACAAAGAGGTACTAGTAAAGATAATTTAGTAGGAGTATAATAATGATGATTATGTTTTTTGAGCTAATTATATCATAATCATCATTGGCAATCCACTTAAACCTTACTTGGACTTCATAGGAGAATTACATATATATATGCTTTGTAAATTGTCCCTAATGTTTTGTAGTCCTAGAAGCTGGGCAAGAGTAGAAGACATAATTAGTAGCAGTACCCTTCATAAACTTGTTCATATTTCTTATACCACTTCAATCTTGCTATCCTATGAATACTGTTCAAACCATGAGGTAGATATTTGAGTAGTGGTGCAAAGAGTCTAGTTCTTGGCTGTGTATAAGAAAGTATTGAGGTATGAGACATGTTTCTATAAACAAGAATTCAGATTACATACTATTATCTGGATGAGAATGAATCAAGCTCTAATAAGATAATCATGGTCCTTGACTCCATCCCTTATCTTTCTATTTTAACTATTCCTACTGGTGTCACAACTCAATTTATCTCTAGATTCCTCAACTATTAATCTTGTACTATCATATTCAATATATGAACAGTATATAAGCATTACTACTAACATATTATTGCTTACTACAGAAAAAGATAAAGAAGAGGGAAGTAACAAGTGAGAAGATTATTTGTAAAAAGACTTGAGATAGTTCTCAAAATACTATTGTATAAATAAAAAAAAAGTGAGTGAAAAAATATATATATTTCAGTATTCATGCTGCTGTTGATGATAGAATCTCTAAGAATAAGACTTGTACTGAGCAGTCATAGTTGAGTCACTTAAACAATTTAAATTAGAGATTTTCCACTTCTTGATTTCTAATGATATAAGGTATATTATAGAACAATTAGTACTTAGAAATATAATTAGTCTGATACCTGTTATAGTAGATGATAGCTACCATCAGATATGAGTTTTGATTATATAATGGCTATAGCTTATGTATAGACTATTACTCTTTTATATATATATCTTTATATCTAAAAGCTAGACTTCAGACTTAATAATATCAATTATTCCTGTTAATACTTTATACTGTTCACTATTATTATTCTCTTATACTAAACCTTTAAATTACCTCTGAATTATCTTTAAAATTTATTCAAAACTCAAGAATCACAAATAGTAAGTAGCTCATTTTGTGATATAAAGCTCTTTTGACTATTAAGAATATGAAAATGCTTGGTAACTCTACTAAAGGATTGGAGCCTTTATATAAACAACTTTTTTTATAAAAATTGCATACTACTGATTATTCTCTATAGATTTCAACTATAGTACTTAATGAAAATACTTCTACATAAAGTATTCAACAAGTTAAAAAAGATACAAAAGAGTGGTTATTTAAATTATAGGTGCTTTTTGCATATTTCTATTAATAGAAGTAGAGGCTATAGTTGGGCTTATACTTATATAGTCTTACTTAGACAAAATTAGTAGGTATTATTATTTATATGTGGCTTTTCTCTCCTGCTAACCTTACTCTTAGAGAATTATCACTCTAAGAAGTTTGAATCTTACTATTTGTCTATGGCTAATCTTATAAATAAGCAGTGATTAAAAGTCAAGAGCTTATTAGTAGACACAAATAATTAACTCAACTTTATTATTCTATTCTTTGATAGATTTTACAAAAAACTTACTTCTGGATTTTGTCTTGTAGAAAAATTTCCTAATCATTTCTTTTTTCACACTGTAAACTATAAAGATACTGATACTAGAGTTGTTTACTTAAACAATCTTAACAAATTATACAATAACTCTCTTGATGATCTAAACACTATTAGTATTATATTTAATATAAGTATTAAAAATAACACCACATTAATTATACATATTTATAGAAGACACTTTATTGTTACCAAAATAGTTTATTTTGTCATGAATATTTTGTCTACCAAAGCTGAATTATTTGTTATTAAATATAATATTAATCAAGTAGTACAAATTCAAGACATAAACTATATTCTTGTTATTATAAATATTATTCCTACTTCTCAATATATTTTTAACTTATCTAACACTATTTCTTTCTAAGATTGTTCTAGTAAGGAAAAATGGACTTATTATTTAATGGTCAACAAAGAAGCTAAATGTAACAAAGTTACTACTATTTTCTCTAATAAAGAGTTATGGTAATTTAGTAGAAAAAGCAAGTATAACTCCACTGTTAAAAATTAGCAAATAGTTTTTCAAGTATAAAGAAAAAAACTTTTTAGAACTGAATAATAATAATAATTTTTCTATTTAACTTATATACTCTAAGAGTGGTATATAGCTAAAACATATTGACTATTCTAATATATTATATATATATTACTAGAGTAATTACTAATTATGCTTTTATTAACAAATATAAACTTAGATTCTTTCTTAAAGAATTCTTTTCTTATTCATGTGGTAAATATTTAATTAAGTTTAGAAGTTATATTTTATATAAATACAAGAGATATAGATATTATTGGAATTTCAAAAAAGTATTTTTTAAACATAGTTGCTTTTCTAAAAAACAATTCAGAAGTATTTTTCTTTCATAAGAAAATTACTTAGTAGTAGTTTACTTTTTAGTTTATTTATAGTATTTTTTTATGTTTTCTTTTTAATTTAATCTTTCTTTGTTTTTTTATTTTATTTTATTTTCTTATTAGTTTTTATTTAAGTAGTTGTATTGTAAATATCATAATTTACTATCATATTTTGTATAATAAATTGTTGATTTAAAAATATAAAATAAAATTGAAGTCTTAAAGTTTAGTAAGCATACCTTTCTTTTTCTCTTACTACCATCTTGTATGATAGCGCCTATTGGAGAGACAGCGAATAAATTCAATTTTCCAACTTCCTTCAGCTCTACAGTTTAGTCTAACAACCAGCGAACTCTTTTACCTTCTGTGAACACCTTCAGTAACACAGAGATGGACCATTCCACAGGAACCAATCCTGTCATTATCAACGATGTAAGGGGCAGATCCTCTCATATCCACAAGAACCAATCAAGGGACTCTTCTATGTCCTCTACGGTCTCCTCCACCATCTATCATGAGAGAATGGAGTTGAATAACGGTATGGACATTGATTCTGACCCCCCTGTAGAAACTTCCGCTTTATCCTACAAGGACAAAAGGGACAAGACAATTCGTCTCAACAAGGCGGCTGAGACCACCAACAACACAAGACTTCAGAATAGAAACAACAAGACTTCCACTACCCTGACAAATCAAGGCAACCACGTTTCTGCAGGCAACAGTCAAGCACAACCTCCTCGTGTTGATGACAATGACATCATCAACATTCAGTTATCCTACGATCCTAACGGCCGAACGGAGCCTGATCTATGGAGTGGTTCCTTCCACACTGTTTCCCTTCATGGCTCTATTGAGCATTTCGCTTCTGATTCCAAGAACATCAAGGCTTCCCTAAACTTCATGGCCAAATATATCCAAGGTAAACATATCAACAATGGCAAAGCTAACGATCTTAGCGACTTAAATGGCATGGGAGATGCCATTTGGAATTTTATTTTTTCAGTCTATGAGGCTAAATGGGATGCTTTACATACTGATCAGAATACTAATACTCTTAGGTCTAAAATTTCTGCGAAATTTACCCCAAGAATACCTTTGTCAAACAGCAATACCAAGAAAGATATTCCTAAATCTAACCCAGTCACCATCAATAAGGCTCCACCCCTTCCTCTGCTGCTGGCCAAAACCAAGAAGAAGATCAATGTCATTTCCAAATACTTCCACACCAAGAAACCCTCAGGCAAAAACAACAGGCAACCCTCCAAAGACCAAAGCGGTAAATCTTATGCGCAAGCTTCCAAACCTTCAGCAAGCACTTCCAATGTCCTAAAAATCAAAGAAGTATTCCCTGCATTAAATGTGCACAAGATCGATCAAGTGAACAGCATTGTCAATGGTCAAAGCAAACAGAAACCCCACATCAACATGACCACCAAAGGTCCGTCCAGGAAACATATTATAATACCAATGAGTGGCGACAATGTTTCTTCATTTTTGAAAAATTCCTCCCTTAACGTGGCTAACATTAACAGACAACTATGTAACGCTAAATCTGATGTCTTAGTGGACTATATTCAATCTGATAGCACTGGCATCATTGTCATCACAAACAAGGTAGCTCAACAATCTGACCTTTCCATCATAGAT
>Ga0157364_1004076_pt1 | contig 14458 bp, 5 predicted proteins | sample AttsexASBM2_FD_111476 | JGI IMG/M metagenome (GOLD analysis project Ga0157364, IMG submission 111476) | Fungus gardens microbial communities from leaf cutter ant in Ribeirão Preto, State of São Paulo, Brazil - Atta sexdens ASBM2 | ecosystem: Host-associated > Fungi > Mycelium > Unclassified ... | reverse complement strand
ACTTTGTAAGCAACGATCGCAAAGTAAATTGCAATAGCAAAATTTCGTAATTATTTATTCCGAAAAAATAAATTTATACTTGATAGCAGTTTTAAATGATACTTCTATTCATTAATAAAAATTTTATTATTTTCACAGAATAATCAACAAAATAAAAAAAAATTAAATTGTGATTGTTACAAATATTTTTCCTAGCAAAACAAAACATTTATATAACTTTAATATGCTAATTTGTCCAAAGAAAAATTACGGCTTTTATCAAAAAGAGATTTAAAGAAAATATCATTTAAACTTATTAAAATAAATATTCGATCTGGTAAGAAAAATATGTGTAGAAATCACACAATTTTATCTCGTAAAATATGCTACTCTGTGACAACTATTACGCTAAATAGAAGTATAATTTAAAACTGCTATCGAGTATAAATTTATTTTTTAGATCTTGTTTTTTTAAAATAAATAATTACGAAATTTTGCTGTTGCAATTTTTTATAATACTTTATAGTTATATTAATTTATGTAATTACTTACATAATAAAAATTAATCTATAATTAAGCCAAGTATGGCATTCTTTACGGAAGACTTCTATTTGTAAATAACTAACCACATTTATGTTTAATAAAATTCTTGTTACGCTCGCGACAAGTTACAGTTTACTTATGTTCTTGTGATCCTTTAATTACCAAAAGGTAGCCTACTTTTTTACAACTTATAAAAATTTCAAGCGAATTTTTTAATCTCGGAATGTCTCCACATTTTTCTGCATCACTGGGAACATAAAGCACGTAAGAATATTAAAATTTTAACTTGCTGCAATTTGTGTTGAATGAGCGCAAGAGGAAAAAAACTGGAGCAATGACTGACACATTGAAAAATACGATGAAACTTTGTAGACAACACACTGTGCTTGCGTCGAAGAAAGTTGAGAAGCACTCAACATACAGTCAAGCGTATCATGTACAGTGAGAACGTGCTTGTAATTTATATGTGTTTTGCGTTTATTAATTTTTATAGTGGACGCGAGCATATCTACATTTCGTGAGATGAATCGCACGTGAAGCTTTATGCTACAATAGTGGCGTAATGTGATTTCATTTGCGCGCACTGCATACGATATAAATCACATAAATATACGTTTGTTATTAATAATATAATGTATGTGCAGATTGTCACGTTCATTTAAATATCTAATATTCGTGCTGGAGAATTGGAAATATTTGATTATTAAATGAGATTTGTATTCCGACAAGTTCTTCTGATTAAATTCAGATGCGTGGCCCAATAATGAAGTACCTTTAATGTAAAGCTTACACTACAGATTTCACTAATAGATTTCATGCAAGGCTTACTCTGTTTCTGATGGACTAAAAGCTTGATACCACTCAGTAGATACCTGAGCAATCTGACAACCAATTTACTGCACTAGTGTACTACACTACATATAGTACTTGCAAAGATCATGACGTGCGTACTGCGTACGCAGAGGAAGAGCTTTGAAGATAATCCGGAAAATTGATGCTACACAGAATCTATCAAGAAAATTACATTGGGATACCGTTGGTACATATTCAATTAATTCGATTGAATATGTACCATATATCAGGCCTTTCGTAAGTTGTTAAGAGCGATTATCTCATTTATCGTACGTATACATTATAGGTGGGTCTAATTATAAGATTTCAATCTTGCAGCAGTACGACGAGTATGATCTTATTGGTACGCGATGATATGCATATCCGCGTGTATTAATGTCGCTAATTAATTCGGGAGGTGCAAACCGCAAGTAATAGACAACGTGTGTGCTCGTAACTACACAAGCGGCGCACGGTATTTCACGTCAACTTGAGTGCGACCGCGGTCGCGCGCGGCATGGCTTTGATATGAGGCATGAGGTCAATTTATAATGCGTGCACGAAAAAACAAAAGCATGAGAGTAATGGTCGCTGTGACGTAGAAGAATCACGACTGGCGGAAAAGAAATCTCCGTCCCCGAGCTGTGTTCAAGCGCAATGAACCAAACGCGGATTTCAAGAATCGCATGTGGCATGTCGAACAAATTCGAGAATGGGGCGGTCGAATGGGAGTATCGAATTGATATCGATTTGTTGCGTTGCTGGCGTGGAGAAAGCGCTGCCGGCGGTGTGTCCCAGCAAAAAAATTTTTAAATATTCAAACGATATCGGCGAAGCTCTTTAGAGAATCCGATGCACTATTATTTATACAAATGAAAATCACACGTAACTGAAATCGCACAAATTTTATTAAAGCAATTTTATAAATTAATACGTTTGATTTAATTTTCCAATTAATGATATGTAAAAGTGATTAGCTGAAAAATATTATCAAGAGTGAGGATAGTGGAAAATAATGTTCACCTTGTTTTTTTAATGTAACGTTATTGTTTAATTAAACGAAAAATATATACGCGTGCATTTGCATACTGACGCGTATACAAGAGAGCTAAAATAATGTCTGAATGTAATATTGCTTGGCAAAAATTGCTCATGGAAATATATATAGTTATGACTTTATCGAGCACCTCTCTCTTTCCCTATTTTTGAATAAAGAAACTTCTGAAGGATCGCAAAAGATGCGACGTGCAGCATACTATGTTTAATGAGCATAAACCAGGGCGTGCTTAAATCTTTCCGGAGTATGAGGGAGAATTTCCGGCATTCGATGAAAGTTAATAACGCTTCAACCACTACTGTAACATCAGATCCATCTGATAGAGATTTCAGTATTTAAGGCGTATTCCATCTTTTTAGGATGGTGGTTTCCTCTCTCGAGGAAAAAAGAGGAATATTATGCATAAGAAAATCGCGAGTAAATTTGACGGAAATTAAAGCAAGACATTATTGTTAATGAGTCATTGCAATGAATATAACAAAGTAGTACATTAAAAAAAAATCAGAATTTTAAAAAATTTATAAATAATAATTGTAAGGTGTGAAAAAATAAGTTAGTGCCTGTTTTCACTAATACAGACTATCTTTAATCTTCGTTCAACTTACTCTTTTTTTAATTTTTAACGAATACAGTCATAATTTGGAAAATCTATAAGTCGAGGTAGTCAAAAGTAGAAGGACACCTTTTCATTATCAACAATTCTAACTTTATCTCTGCGTGATGATCGATTATAAAATAATATAGATACAAAGACTGGCACAATCTTAAATATTGTATGACAGATGAAATTTCCAATGCTATTGCAATAACATTTGGACCGTAGGAATCAATTTTGGGTAGCATACAAATATTTTTACTATCCCGACAGCGGCATCCAATTTCTACTCTCTCACAGCTCTGCGGCCGGTACAAGAGTTTCTTCTTGCGCATACAAATGCAGATCGTTGACGATGGCGCAGATTTTACGAACATCGATCGCCAGGAACGGAATCATTCCTGAAATCATATCGGCGTAGAGCTCTCGTGACCCTTATTCGCTTTTACCCCGACGAAAATCTACCACGCTCTCGAGGACTCCTCTGATATATAGGCACTCGAGAAGACGACGAGAGGACGAAGCCTCAGCGACGAGAGGGAAACGCGAGAGAAGTCTGGGAAAAGGGGTTCCTGATATTATCTCCGACCAGCTTGGGTTTATAGGTTCATGTCGATAAGACACGTCGACAAGGGTGCACCTACATGAGACCCCATTGCTCGTATAAGATGCCTTTAGAGAACGTCCAGGCATCTGTCACGCTCTCGACAAACAGAGAATCACTGTCGATCATGTTCTTATGAAAAAAAGAGAAAGAAAAAGAGAAAGGAGAGTATCGTGAAAACAATGTGGTTAAATCAGAGGATAACCATCAGAATAACTAGATTTTAAATGACGGATGTCTTTCTGATGATAGTTTTGCGCCTGATTTTTTAGAATTGTGTGCATTTGATATATTTTCATAGATTCTTTTAACGAAAAAATTAACGGGATCCATTCGCAAATGGAAAAAGATACAGCTATCGATTAGGTAACGATAGAAAGAGCGTATCTTCCTGTTACGTAGTTAACTAGCTTCTACTTTCGAAACAGCTTGTAATTCAAGACTCAAAAATTCCACTTCACAGCTATTTCCGCGTGGTTTGAAAGCAAATCGTCGTAAAACACGATAGAATACGGTAAATACGTCGGAGTGTCCAATCGTATGACTGTCTTAACAAACACCGTATTAACTGGCTCATTGCATTTGCAGTTCAGCTCAATCGCACGAACCGGAGCTGCACTTAAAGACTTAGGAGATGACGTCAGCGTGAAGCTGAGATTAACAACTCGTTTAAGACAATCAGATTTCATGATTACACTTAATCTTTAAGTAGGTAAGTAGGGTAAGTAGCTCAAAACACTCCAAATAGATTCTATTTTTATAGATTCTATTTTCATAGTTATATTTTTTAATAGCTGTGTAGTGTTAAATTTACATTATTTATTTACTCTTATGAAATAGAGGAATGTAAAAATAATTAACTTTAAGACCTCTAGGCAAAACTTTTATTTTTCTTTTCCAAGATAAAATTTTTAAAATAACTATACATGAAGTGCTGTGGTCATTTACTTAAAGGTTAAGCTCATATATCAAACAATATACGAAGAAAGGAAAGAAGAGAATTATATGTAAGGCTAGACTCATCTGAAAATATAAAAAGACTAACACATATTCTTTAAAATTACGCTATGAGTGTTCGTTCAATTTCATACCGCATGAAAGATAAATTCAAGAAGCAAAACATATTAATAATTAATCATTAAAATCGGGGAAAAAAGAGACATGTAAGGCAATTGTATCTATCTCTTTATGTAAGTAATTACGTCTTGTAAAAAATAGAATAGACGTATGATACATGGAAATGCTTGGGTTTGTTAGACCCTAGTGTGCAGTTTACGATTTTGCCAGAACGTGTGCAGATCTTGGATTAAGGCGAGAGATTGTCGCATTGTGTAATTTATAACCCAGCGTAAATCCAAATTTACAACTGAGCATTGAAGAAGTAATTTCGCGCACTCAACGAAATTACTGCTAGATACTGATGTTTAATTAATTTAGGAAATGAGAATATACTTAAGTTTATATGAGTAAAATATATTGATCGAAAGTCGAAAATTATGTGTGTTTTTCGAGTTTGATAAAAAGATAACTCATTGTCAGTAACATGTTATTCACGATAATAACAAAATAATGAATTTGTGACATATCTAATGCGATAATCTACGCCTCAAATACACGTGTTGCGGATTGGATCAATTAATAAACATATCAAATATGAAATACAGTCAATTAGCAAGTCAATAAGTGATTAATGGTTATGAATATGCGAATTTCCATATCATTTATACGTAATTTTACATATATGCGATGATTTACAAAAGTCTCCAAATGAATGATAACTCTGCATGTTCCAATGTCATAGTAATCAAATTCACTTCGTTTTTCATCGTGATGCGTTTATAACTTTCTCGGAAGACGCTTGTAACAAAGTTTGTTCCGTATTTCGGCCTTCGCAAAACCTCGCCAGTTTCGTAATTTACGATATCTGCAGATCCTCACGCATTAAAGTTCAGTTACATTTGCGACTACTAAGCGGCCGCGTTCCTAATGCACAGTCTTACGCGCGGCAGGCCAGTAACTTTCTCACTTCGTGGATTAGCTCTTTAGGCAGTTGCCGGAGGCGTGGATAATCGCGCGCGACCTGTACGAGTATAAAAACTACCAGACATTACCGTAGGTATATATCGTTTTATATGTATCTCCGGCTCAAGAGAGGCAATTTATGTTTACAAATGATAAAGCCCATTTGCGTAAATAGCACTGGAATGCTAAGATTTAATGTAACGCGGCGAATCATAAATTCACGTATACAATTTAAAACCGATCATTTTTGCAAACGCAATTGCGTCGGTAATGAATTTAGCATGAAATGCAAACTATGATGCACTGCCGCTAGAATATACGACTCGAAAAACAATAACGCTCGCAATCAACAGTTCAACGCGAAACATTAACAACGTAAACATTAACGTATTAGGAAACGCGATAACGTATTTTTCAACGCACTACGTTGAGATTTTATAACCGAGAATTCGCAGCAATTTCAATTCACAATTTTCCACATTAATTCCGTGTGGCTTGATCCACGTGTCCCGAGTGTAAAGAACAAAAGTTATACTATTCGCTATATAAAAAATTATATTATTCACTACATGACAAAAAGTATCGAACGTGACACCCTTGGGAACGTAAACAGCGGCTTTTTACTGGGTCGAACTATTTACCGTATCGAACTGACAAAAACTGTCATTCGACCTGACAAATAACGATGCTTAAAAATAGACGGCCGAACATTTTTAGTGCGTTTGATTCGCACAGGCGTCGCGACGAGGGTCGTCATAGATCAGAATAGGGACGTTCTGCGAACACACGTTGGCACTACGTTTAAAAAAAGTCCGCTAGCAGACGAGAACACGTTGGGAACTGGGATACCGAGCATGGAACTCGGGCGCTCGAAAATTATGTGGCCGACTGATATATTTCCCATTCGCTTTGAATTAATGTATCGCCAATATTACGGCGATGCATCAAAAACCGCCTGACCCCTCCTCCATCGTGCCGTCTAAAAATTGCCGTTGTTGATGTATTGGAGTGCCACGCGAATATACCGCCATGCACCACGGTGAATTGTGTTGCACCGATCATGGTGGTGCATAGCTGCGATGTAATGTATACCTATTTCTTTTTTTTTTGACTCCTGCTGACTGACATTCCAATGATGTTTATGTCGATATTACTCATGCAAACGCGCAATCTTTGCGTTGATAAAATTTCAATCGATCGGTCATGTTATATAAAAAAATCGCGCGATTCTGACAAATTTCTAAAAGCTCAAATAAAAAAATCAAATAAAAAAAAACATTCCTTTTATTGAATTTCATCCGAGCCACGTTAATGCGATGATCTGTCAATACTATAAATATTTAATTCCTGTGTAATCTCTATAGAGATTCCAGGTTCTGATATATCTCATGCAGACGAGAGGCTTATCGAATTGATAAATGTGATAACGAGCTTCTTTAGGGATACTTTGAGTTATTTATGTCAAATTTACTTATCTTTATTTACTACAGTTGTAAACGTTGCTTTGTGGAGCATTAGAAATTAATAATGACCTGTACGCTAGAGCACGCTTACTCGCCGCAAGGGATGACGATACGGTGCAACTAAGAGAGAGAGATAGAGGAGTCACATGATATATTTTATATGAGGCAGCGCTTCTGGACATATTCCTATTAAGGTCAAGAGATCGTATATCGATTACTTCGGAATTCTTACTACGACAGCGATAAAGTCCGACGCAACTGTTAAAACAAATTTGTTATTCGAAGCTTAAAGTCTCACAACTTGAAAGAATTGCATCCGAAACACATTCATCACCAAATCGGTGTGTTTTAAATCCCACGAAACGTTGCATCTTCTGGTACAAAGGCAATTTAAACGAATGGCCGTTTTTCTTTGTGAAAATAGAAGACAGCAGGGTAGTGTTTTCCACACCGGACAACAACACCATGGCCAGTTGCCATGGTTCCCATGCAATTAAAGAAATGGTACTTCGAAGATAGATATATTCACGAAGCTATCGTTTGCGTTACCTAAGAAGCTATCCTCCGTTTTCTTCCTCCTTTCTCCTTCACCATGTTTAATTCCCTTACGTCCTATTTTGCAGCGTTGCATATTTATGAGTTTTACAAGCAGCTAGCGAAAGGCGCTTTCAATACTCGTGCATTTTAAGCCAAAGGCTCGATTAGGAAACCCATTCTTTTCTCATTGTTTACTCGCAACACCAAACAAAATGTTTTATTGTTAACATTTTTTGTTGACAATCCTTTATTTCATTAATACAGTAACTTATTAATCGTACTCTTATATCACAATATTCCGTGATTAATAATCTATTTTTGTCTTTGATTCTTTTTATTTTTGCTGCGTTAATGCATTAACAAAAGTGATGTAAAAATAATCATAAACTTGGTCATAAATTGTTTTCCAATGTATATTTAAATAAAAAAATGTTTCTCATAGCTTATGCAAATAAACCTTTTACTTTTGTATGACCAGTAATTATAAATTATTTTTCTTTTCTTAATGTAGAGTCACAATAAAAAGATTTAATTTTCTGTCTGCTACACATGCACTCAGCTCAACCGACTATCCGCATGTACATTGCACTATAACGGACATATGTGCCGGATTTTGAGCGAATTTTCATTAAAACTTTACGACATTTTACGTACCGACGAAAAAAATATCTTGTCATTCGTTTAAATAGAATACTACTGCTGTCTGCCATATTTATTTTTGTGCTATCATAAGTTTCGCTTCCGAATAATTAAAATACAGTTACATAAGATAAATATTCACGATAGTTCAACGTTATCGAGTCTACATCGTGCGATCAGTCATCCAAAAAAAAAAGCTCAACGCGTCCATAAAAATACTATGTTTCTATATTATTCTGCACAGGGTCGATAAAATGGAAAATGAAAAACCGCCAGATCGAAGTAATCCCGCGATATGTACTCAACGTTACCGTATATACACATATCGAATTATAGACGTGCATCAGCGACGGATCGAATACAGGACATATTCAATATGCGGCGCTTGCTATTTGCATAGTCATCGAATGTGGCTGTATTGAGCGAGAAGAGCACAGATCGAAAAGAGAAATTATGAGAGCGATAATGAGAAGGACAAAGAGAGAATGTAGAATGGGAAAGAGAAAATAGGAGGATAGAAACAGAGTGAAAAGCGATGGTCAGTAGTGCTTTGGGAATAATCAGCGCGAAGCAAATGCATCCGATATTCCATGGAATTGACCCTTCCATGACTGGCCGAAAATGCAAACAATGATGAAATCTCCGTGAGGACCGAACGATTATACTCTCGGGATTTTGCGTAACGTTAATATCCACGGCAATGTTTGACGTGGCCTGATATTCGTTGATAATCACCGTGTCCAAACGGTCAGATTATTGTTGTTCCGCGATATAGTACCGATTTTCTCACGAGTCATTCAGATGCATCAGGATCTGTTCGGCAGAAAAAGGCAAACTTCGTATCGATACTTTTTGCACTGTTAATTATTTACACGTACATTATCTGGTTTCGAGCAAACGAATTGTAAACGGAAATTGTGAGGCTCAAAGATAATAGGACGCCAACATGCGCGTGATTATCTGAGCTTCCGTAATGCGCTTAGTGTGATTAAAAGAATAATTAATGGAACGAGATTCTACGAGAAAGCATGTGCTCATTGGAGCAACAAATGTTACGCTGATACATTTATTAACCATGGAAAGTCATTTGACAAACTATTAAGCTAAAAACACGAAACAAAATGTAAGCACCAACGTAACAATAAATTAGCACGCTTTGTGAACTTCTCTCGTAAAGCATGTCACCCCACAATACAAATTGTATACGTTATAATAGTATGTCGAAAAACAGTCGTATAAAATTATACCTATTCATAAACGTCATTCCTTTCACGACACATATACACATACATAAATTACATTTATTACGCGATCTCAGGTATTTAAAGCTATTTAATTACATCATAACAATGTAAAATCATAAATTCATCATTATTTCGTTAAGTATTTATTGCACGATCAAATGTTTCTTACAATTATTTAATTTTCATTTGTGGAAATCGCCATTAATGCAAACATCGCTACGTAGTAGCGATACTAATATTTACACATAAAATAAACATGCTTTTCACGCTAAAAGAGAAATGAAGATATCCCAAGCTTCATATAAACATATTGTAAACATTCGTTTAATATCATTGAAAAGCATACATGTCTCGTTGTATGGTTTAATAAAAAAAGAATTATGCATTTCCAAGGAAAAAAGTAGATAATTTTCATTCTCTCTTTCATTATCCCAAAACGCATAAGATAAATACGATTAGGAGCAATTGATTTATTTTTATTTATGCGAAACAACGCTATATTCAATTTTCCTCGCTTTCAAAGTTGAAGCACGTGCTAGTATCAATATTCACTGTGAATTATATTATATAACACAGCGGGCTATTCAGCATGTACCAGATCTCTCGCGATGAAGGAACCGGCGCGCACCAGTCAGGGGTCTAATTCTTATTCACGCGGCGTAAACCGATCTCTTTAATCGGTACTCCGACCAGAATTTAGGATTTCTCAAACTGCCTTTTCTGGTCCCAGGTAGTTTCCGTTGCCAGCAGCATCTTAACGATTTCAAATCGTTTAGTCCATCCATCTCATTTCTTTTCCCTCGCGATGATCGTCAATTCAGAACATTTTCAATCTTTTTCACCTTTGAACATCTCGATCGTTATTAAGAATTTGGTAGAAAAAGTTCAAAAAATAATAATAGAGCGTTTTCCATTTTCTGATTAATAAATTTCGATAAAGAAATGAAAAAAAAAAACAGATATCTACGCGATTAGGGTGAGTAGGAGGAAAAGGAACGCAATCTTAGAGTGCATGCCAAGACGTAAGAGAAACTGCAAAATGGAACGAAGTTGCAGCGGAATTCGAGCGTTGGTAGTTTATTCCCGTACTTTAATTACCTAGTTATCCCGGCGATTTACATAATGTATCTTGCCCATCCTATACGGCATCGACTCCGCAGGCGAGGATTTCCAATCGGTTCGACTCCCTCGTGGATACCTAATCGTGCCGAAGGTAACGTATAAGGGGAGGAGGATCCATGAGGAAGAAAGGGCACTCCAAGGCTATTAATTCCTTTAGGCTGCGGATCGTTATAACCCATTGTTCCCCACGGAACTCGCAGCGAGCCGTTCGTATAGCAGTGATATGTAGAGACACGCGCACGGATTCGCGATCTCAGTAACATTGTTGTCGGCTCTAAGTAGATTTAAAAAGCAGAAATTGTAGATCGCGAATAAATTTATTTGTTAAATGCATATCTCCGTTGATAGTTTTATGCTAGTTTTATCTGTAATTAAAATATCAAAATTGTGTCGTATTTTTCCAGCTATAATTTCTTCACAATATGTATAACGTTTTTGAAAAAAAAAATAGAACCAAAATTTTTAAAAATATTTAATTAGAATTAGTAACAAACAAAAATGACTATAATTTTGAGATATGTATATACGCTATAGACACATGTGTCAAAAATTGATATTATACATTAAACAATCTCAAAGCATAAGAAAAAAATCCCAGATTAATTTAATAAGTTCTAATTAATTGAAAATCTCACGAAATATATGTACGTTGTTGTTTGCGCTTCAGATTGTGCAATTACTGAGTGTAGCAAACGTGACTGATACAATATTCAGATTATAATTTATATCAATGTATTATCACGAATAAGTCATATATATCACTGCTGTATAATATGAATGCAATATTACACTGGAAAGCTAATTCAGTCTCATTTGCTTAATGTAGAGCTCATTCTCAGTCTATCCTATATACCTGTGCATTATCAGTGAAAGCGAATATCCTATCACGTACCGCATGTGATAGATATGTGGCATTATATAGCTATCAAGTAGATATATAGATCAAAATAGATATACTGTGTACATCACGTCCTATTATGTGTCACATGAGTTGGACCTATAGAACGGAATATATAGCGAGATGCGTCTTACACTGCTGACGACGGAAAGCAATCATCGGTATTTTAATACTTCATACAAATGTACCTGCATTTCTCAAGGTATCTATAGTAAGAAACTATATCTTACGAACAAGATGATGTACAAAATATTTCGTAAATGGATTAACTGGTGCTTGTTGCATCATCTGTAGACAAAAAAGAATAAATAATATTTCATAAAATTTATTAGTTTCTTTTAAAAATATATCAAGTGTATAATCTTCGTAAAAAGTAATTGGAATTAGAAATTTATACTTTCGGTATAAAAATAAATGTTACATTAATATGAAAGTTCAATAAGGTCAATATTCATATTTAACAATGTAATTAAAAGTTTAAATTTTTTCATTTTATTTTCATTATTTCCTAAAAACATGTTTATTTCTTATTAAAATAATTTCTAGGTTTTAAATTGCTATCTTTTTATATTACTTTCAAACATAGAAAAATCTGTAATTTTTTCATTTTTTCGTTTTATTAATACATGCATGATACACCTTTAATGTTCAATTAACGACATTTAACGACGAAACACAAAGGAGACGAATCTTTTACAGAGAATGACTTTTTATTAAACCGATCTTCAGTGACTTTACTTTAAATGTGTTAATAAAGTATTGTAAGTAGATTCTATAGTTATTAACTAAAGAAAGAGCAGAAGAAAATAAGGAGTAAAAAGGAAGTTCTAGAGTAAGTTCTAAACCAATAAACTTCGTATTTCTGCGTGGAGGTATAGCTTTTAGTAAATGACCATAGTACCAGTTTAAATATTGTTGCAAAGTATCTCATAATGATTCTTGAAGAAGAAATATCATTCCTCCTCATACATAAAATATAAGATAATTTGAAAGTTATCCAAAGATCTTATATTTTCTTTATGTTATTTTCATAAAATATTCTTTCTAGTTGTTTATAATTAGTTTATAATTAAGCTCCCTCTTGTATTATTTATATAAAAGCTAAAAGAAACGACGACATAAATTGTTTTGAGAGTACTCCATGTAACATTCTTTTTCTATTTTCATCAACAGATTACGATCACGCGACATGGGCACTGAAACCCCATGTAATGTATTAACAAACGCGACACACCTTCAGTACAAAGTTAGCTCGTTTATATTCTTTTTGCTCGCGTGCAAAAAACCGTGGTGAGATTACGGCTGTACGGGAATGCTTTCAACGATAAACTCTCGCATTATGCATAAGTCTCTTTCGGAGCGAGCGTTGTTATTTCTATGAATTTCAAACCGCATTCACGCGTTTCTATCTCCAGGCGCACATGTACACGAGTTTACGCTCATAGAATCGAAGATTAGCGTACGCGTCAACTCTCACGATTTCGAAGACACGCGTACTCGCGGATCTCGCATACGTAGCGGACTCGGTCGTGCAAGATCCCACGGAGGCCGTAGAAAACGTGACCAGACGATCATAACTTGAAAGTAGTCGGCGAACAACTACTAAGGGGCGGGTTAACGAGGCCGCCCTGTGAGGGTTAATGGGTTAACAGGACAACACGAGGCCTGCTATATCGTAGTAGCGTCGTCCCTAATTCACAACGCGTGGGAGCCGGCTTAAGGGGGATACGAGGCTCTCGAGTTCTGATAAAGTGGCCTTTCTTCCTGACAACATCGCGATTAAACGAACATAAATGTAGTACTACTCCTCGCGCATACGAATATTCATCTTGCTATAAACGTGGGTGTATTACGCTAATTATAATCCTTAATGTTGACTTTTAGTATAAAGATTTTGATTTATGGCTACTTATTAGATTTATCATGAAATCATTTGAAATTAGCAGTCTTTAATACAATATATAGGAAAGAAGAAATTATAAATTTACAATTTAAAATAAAATTAACATGTTAACAAGTGAATTTCTTTTTTGGTACATTATAACAAAAAATTGAAAGTAGTGCAAAAGCTTAAAAATTTTGTATTTAGATTTGAAAAAGCTTCAATCTTCTCAAATCCCCGAGTTGAGGATGAATGAAAATTCTTCATTATGCCGCGAGAGATGAAAAAATAAAATTTTTCAGAATACCAAACGTTGTTGCCTGCTCCTTTAAAAGCAAGTCTGAACAAATGTATTCGTTTATTCATGTACCTCATAGTTATTATCCACACGTATTTGTTTATACTTGTATCTTGAAAAGGTGAAATTTACTTTGTCATAGCGCAAGGTAAACGCGGAAGGTGGAAAATTGCGAGAAAAAGAGAGAGAGAGAGAGAGAGAGAGAGAGAGAGAGGGGGGGGGTATGAAAGAGGAAGAAGACACAGAAGCATAAAAGAAGCGTAAAAGAAGCAAAAGAGGCAATCCGGATACGAAACGAAGCATGTCATGGGTTGAGTCTACTCAAATCGAGTAGAGGGTCTCGGGAGGTGACACAACTGACACCTCGTAATACCGAGACTTGGACCGCTGCCAGTTTGCATAAGAATTGCACATCCCATGCACACCCGATGCGCTTGTATTGAGAGCTGGTAACCTCCGTCTCTACCGCAGCTTGCTATCCATTCGATAGTCAATACGACGTGACACAACATGTCGCTACGTGCGCGTTCCCAGTTTGACGCTTCCAATCTGTGTTATATAAAGGATAAACCAATAGAATATCATAGCTACATAAAGAATGCGACTATCTCACAATGTTATCTCGAAAATAAACGTTCTGTATTTGCTAGTGAAGATCGAAAAATACAGCTGCAACGCGCGAATTGTTCTGTCTCAAAGATGGAAAATTTTAAAAACTTCGATTCTCTTTTTAAAACAAAATTT
>Ga0157364_1004075_pt1 | contig 14459 bp, 10 predicted proteins | sample AttsexASBM2_FD_111476 | JGI IMG/M metagenome (GOLD analysis project Ga0157364, IMG submission 111476) | Fungus gardens microbial communities from leaf cutter ant in Ribeirão Preto, State of São Paulo, Brazil - Atta sexdens ASBM2 | ecosystem: Host-associated > Fungi > Mycelium > Unclassified ... | reverse complement strand
TGTACATTTGTATATTTTTGCGTAGAATATATTTTGAGAAGAAAAGTTGTCGTTCAAATCTCGTTTTTATTCTTTTTAATTTCAAATTTTTTTGATATCGGTAAGTTAAAAAACAATAATTTAATGATAATATATGTAAGAAAACTTGATACTATCTCGTTTACGAAATTATTATAATAATTTTACTGCTCTCGACTACAACAATGGCTCTATGTTCAATCGCCATTCATTCGTCATGGATGCCCGAGATGATCTACTATTCCCTCGTCTCGCGTTCACCACGCCGGCGGAAGCGGCTCCTCATGGACTTAGCACGGCCAATAGCGAGCACTAAGGATATTCCACGGCTACGACTTCGGCGGAAGATTCAAACCGCCGCGGGGTTGATTAATTTCCTTACATTCGGCCGTCCTGGATTGCAGTCTGTCCTCAGACTGTCACCAATATTTCTGGATCTTACACACCATAGCCTCTGTATAAATATTTGTGCGTGCCAATCACAATTGCAATTATGATTTGCTGTTCTAGATCCGCTGATCTAGCCGATGTCTCACCGGTCGGAGCAGCAGTGTCAGTTGTCACTCAGCCGCCGGGCACCCGAGATGGCACGTATCTTTACCGCATCCACGATATGCTTCAACTTTTCGGCGAGAGTGAACTAATGTTCGACAGTTAGCTCGCTCGACTATCTTCCAACTATACTAGGAACCTGTCACATCGTTGAATTGCTCTATAACAATCAAATCTTCCATTTTCCTATGGCTGCCAACGTCTTTTGCCACTCCTAAATGGCCAATATCATCGTGACACAATTTACAAATCTGCATCCGCGCATTCCGCACTGCCCATGCCTTGCTGCCATTAGTTAGGTGACAATATACCTTACCATTATGCATTATGGAGCGAACATGCTATCTCATCCACAAAGATATATGCGACAAACTACCATCTACCATCCAGTGCCGCCCCAGAAGGAAAAACCTAGCAGCGCCTGCAGGGCTTTTTCTGCAGGAATAAGCAGTTTCGCCGCGACGCGTCTCGAGTCCTGAGTTCTCAAGACGTCTCGCGCCCACGGGAAACCACGAGGAGACCCACTCATTTGCGTCTCGTTCCCAGACGCATGCTCTGTAATAACAGTTTTATTTTGTTTCCCTAAACTGCTCAGTGATGCGTGTGTTTACCGTGATGATATAGATTTGCTTTGTCAGGGATTCTCCTATGATGAGAGGCATGTCTCCCTTAACTGAACTTCACACACTTTGAGGGCATCGGTGATGCCCCTGTCTTGGTGAACAGTTTCAGAATCTTTTTGAGGTTGCTTTATTCATAATGATTCTTTAGAGAAGTCGACGAGTGTTTGAAGTGCGTTTGACACTAGGAATTGTATCGCCTCAGGCAGTTTCCACTCGTTATGAGGAACTACATCCCGTAAAGCAATCCTTTGCGCTTCAAATTCTAGACACTCTAAGATGAAATGCCAGACTGTGTCCTCTTCAGTTCCACATTTGCATAAGCTGTTTTGAATAAGCCCTAATTGTAAAAGTTTCGCATGGAAGTTACCATGCCCAGTTAGAATCTGCGTAGACCAGTAATTGGGCTGAACCCATTTGGCCTGAAGCCTTTCTTGTATGCTGAAGAAGGTGAACGTCACTCGATCCTTTGTCGAGATTTCCCACTTAGTTTGCCATCTTTGTTATCTCTTTCCTTATTACTTTTTTTACGTCTTCCGTATCTTTCGATTATGGTTCCGTTTATCTCCGTCCTGCCCTTTCTCATCTCGTATAGGGTTCTACGCTCATTTAAGAGTAAGTCAATAGAATCATGGGAATTTGTCTTGCTACCACACAGAGTGACTCCCATGACGCTGTACGATATGCGCTTGTATGTGCTATAAACACTTTGTGCTGCACAATCCTAAGAACTTTCTTATCCTTTGCAGTATCCAGGTCGGCCCACCCTGCGGCCGCATATGTAATTACCGCGATGAACACTCTCCGGTAGATTGAAAGAAAGCGTTTTGCATTTAAAATCCCATTGGGATCTTGCCAGCTTGCCAAGCTTGTTGAAAAGTACCCCTACTTTACTCTTAAGATACTTGCAATGTGATTCTTCTATCGAAATGAACCAAGGTACCTAACCGAGTCTTTGAATCTGATGTTTGACTCATCTATCCTAACAGTGGGTCTACTTTTAAAGTTTACTCTTTCTCCTATTCTTGGCCTTCTATTTTGACGTACTTCTTGTCTATCGATTTGGGCCCTTCCTCGCTTCTGAGCAAGGTTGGCTTCAGTCTTTCGCTCGGAGTTGAAGTTTGGCCGATTTACACCATTCGATAATCTGGTCTACTAATATCTGGTTGCCAGCTTCTATCTCTCTTCGGGAGTTGCCGCTTACCAATATGATAAGGTTGTCTTATGCTACAAATCTTAGCCTGTACCTATAGCATCCTTAGTAATTCATCGAATATTAAGTTCCAGCAAGGCCCGAGCATCGAACTCTGCGGATATCCTCTTGTTGCCCACTTTGATACTTTTGTATCACCTACTACTTTTGTATCGAGATGTTTATTCGCCTTTTATTGAAATAGTTCCGAAGAACTTCGACATTCTTAGGGCATTCCCTTGACTTCAATCCTTGTAACACTAAGAGCCACCAGACCACGTTGTCAAAGGCCCCGGAAATGTCAAAGAGCAACGCCACACTATATATCCCTTCGGAGGCTGTCCACCGCAGCTCTACGACCGCGTCCTCCGTCGACTTGCCCGGTAAATCCAACTATCGATCGAAGACCTCGGCGTCAGTACCGTATCAAGCGCATTTTGAGAAGCTTCTCGAAGAGTTTCCCTATTACAGGGAGGAAACATATTGGCCTATAGGATTTTAGATCCTTCATGTCCTTGTCCTCACTCTTCAGAAGAGTCATAATGAGCCCTTCTTCCAGATTGTAGGAAAGACTGAAGGCACCCGTTAAATATTTTTAGGAATTGCTCAGGGATTTCTCTTAGCGATTTTTAGTACTTCTATCAAGTCCATGCCTGGAGCTTTATCGTTCTTGAATATTTTGATCTCTATGGCCATTTCCTTCCCCGTGAAGAATGAGGCATCTTGTGTCTGACGCTATTCTTGCTAGACTTCTAATTTTGCCTTGTTTTTGCGGGTCTTCGTGGCTTAGGTCATTTGGTATATGTGTATCCAACATTGTGCCGTTTCCTCTATAGTTTTTGTCATATGCTCACCTCTTCTGAGTGTGCTTATGACCTTTTCTATTTTTAGCTTATTCGCTTGCTGTTTATATACAAAGCCCATGGCTTTTCATTACCATATTCTGTGACAAGTTTTCATGTTTTGTCCTCCTTATCATCCTGTTGTACTAGCGTAAGGATTTTTTATATTCTTTCTTTAAGGTATTGATTGTTCCAACTTCAGAATCCTTTGATTTCTTGATCCTCTTAATCCTTGGATCATTTTCCTCTTTCAATCTCTTTTTTCAGCTTTGTCAATTGACCCGTGATGGATGAATTTGACTTTTTGAAAATTCTTTTCCTTGGCATCGATTTTTTGCTTCCAATATTACCTCCTGTAGCTCTCTAGCCATTATTTCTGCTTTTTCCTCAGATTTCGGACCGAGGGCCCCAAGCCTTGATCTGGATAGGTTTTTCAGGCTCTCACTGAATCGTTCCCAATCCGTCGTATGTCAAACTTACTGTTTGCGGTCATTCGCCGTCCTTGGTCTGCATCCTCAGTCTGATCTCCACGGGACTGTGGTCACTGGTCGTCCATTCTCGTCTTATTTTCCATGTGCCGATGAGTTGGCTTATTTGAGGGGACTAGGGTCACGTCTATGAAAGACAATCCCCTCCTCGTTTCAAAGATGGATCCTTGATAGACTTCGTTTATTACTTAATGTTAAACGCATGGATGAGAATTTCAAACTTCCTTCCTCTCTCATCAGTCTCAGGGAAACTCCAGAGCGACGATCGCGCGTTGGCATCTACCGCCTATGAGTCTCTCGTCCCTCAGGGAATGAAACACCTTCTCGAGACGCCTGAAGTAGTCCTCGATTTCGTCGCTGTATTGGAAGTAACATGACACGACGTATATTGATAGGCCAAGAGCCTGCACACACACACAGTGAGTCGTGCTAAACTGTGAGAATATCAAATAACAAATATCATTTACAATCGGGGGTTGCTGATCACTATCAATGCTCATGGGCGTTCTGAACGCACTGCAGCAATTTTCATCCCTGTTCTTAATCTATAAAAGGTGTGACTCTTGCCCTGCTTCCTGACATATGGTTCCTGTAATAATAGGATATGGAGTCGCTTTTTAGCGACAAGCTAACGTTCACCTATTATCACAGCTGATCGCCTCGTATTCAGCCGCAGTATCCTGACTTCTGCTAACTTTGATGCCGCTTGAGTGTCTTGTCTTTGCGATTCACATCTTTGCGTGTCGCATCTTTGTAGGATTATGCTGACTTCACGATGGTACTTTTTGTCACTTGCCTTTTCCATTGGTGTGCGTATTGCTTCACCAGATTATCGCATCATTCTAGGACTACTTTTGACAGCGCTAACTGCCTTTATTAACTCTTTTCGAGCGTCGTATTTCTTTAGGACTATCCTGACACTTCGACTTTTGCTAATCTTGGCTATTTTTCCAGCCTTGATATTCAAATTTTGCCTTACTTTGACTTCCATGTGATTACTACTTTTCTTTTTGGTAGAGAGAAGAAATCAAATGGCGTACCCCTATATGCCACTAGGTCTGACTACTTCAGGGGGGGCGACCTTTGGAGGCGCCATTTGAGATTTACGTTCCACAGTCATGCAGATCCTAAGCACGACTTTCTACCTTGGTCTTTGAACGAGCGCTATTATTTGGAAACGCTTACCATTAAGCATTCATCCATCGATGTTTGATGTGAGCTGAAAATTATAATTCATCCATTCGTTAGACACCCTGATTCCGCCAAGACCCGAAATTAATTTGAACCGTGTCGGTCTTAGAGGGATCCCTCACCTACCGCCATCCTCCTTTCCGGAAAAAGAGGAACAGTGACGGCAGGGTCAAAACGCACGGTCACTCCACAGTGGTCGCTACGTAGGAGCCATTTAGCCATTACGGCACTGACTCGTGGCTATGTTGTTAGTATGCCTCCTTAGAAAAAGGCTTGACTCCAGCACCAAAGAATTCTCAGCAGAGGGATCAAGACGCCAAGAGAATCAATTGCCTCAAAATGCCTTGTCAAATATCTGTCAATTTCATGTTCGCCATATAAGAGTCATTTGACCTTTTCGTCCGATTCGTCACTGACTCGTGATTGTGTTGTGGCAGTTTTCTTGGGAGAAACCGACCCCAATTCCAGTACCAAAGAATCCAACAGAGAAATCGAAGGGCCAAAAAGGGCAAAATCTCTAGGGTGCTCTTCGTTAATTCCATAGCTTCCCTGGGTTTCATCAACCCCGATCCCGGCTCCAAAAAACCTTCATCGGATCAAGGTACCGAGAAGGTCAGCAGCGAGATGCTTTAATACCGTCTATCATTCCATGTACCACCACAGTGTTTAGCCGTCCTAGGATGTTTCCAGGAGCACCAACTCGGAGGTAACTATATGTGATGAAGGTAACTTGGAGATGAGAGGCTGTGTATTACGCATCAGTCGTCCCGCTATGAGCCTTGGAAGAGTCATAGCCGCTCCTGGTCACAAAAGCAGTTTTCTCGATAGAATCAGCCGTTACTTGATGGTACCTGGTAATATCTCGACGCGAGATCCAACCCCGTGAAATAATAATTGCCGCCAAGCTTATCTAGCTGATCATCGATCGTAAAGGATATTTGTTCTTTACAGTGACCGCATTCAATTTACAGAAATTTACGCACATGCGGTATTCACTACTACTCTTTTTCACGAACACTATTGGACTCGCATATAGCGAACTCGATTTTCTCACGATATTTTGTTCTAACAGCTCATTTACAATAGCTCTGAGCGCTTGCTTTTATAATTTGGGTAACCGATACGGACGGTAAACTACCGATGCAATAGTACAAGGTATATTCATCGATACAACGCTGATCCAGCCAAAATCTCTCATTGACGACGAAACACAGTCGTCATATTTCTTAGCTCAATACATTGCCGCGTCTTCTGGAACAGCGCCGATGCGCATCGTACGTTACGTGATCGCATTCGAAAAGTTTATATCAATCATAACCTCAAATTTATTACTGATGGCGGGCAATTGTTTAATCAGTACTTCACTGCCGCGTTAATCATTATTACATGTTCCTGCTCGATGAAGTCATGACCGACAATAACATCGTACATAAGACACTTGTCCGGTACAATAACAGCGCCGATGCGCTCGCCCGTCCATTATTCGGATATCGCAAGAAGTGGACTCCAATTTTTTTATTAGTCACAGTTTGCCCAGCAAAACCTCTCAATATGTTTGATACCGACATAACGGCCATACTTCACTTCTCGGCAACTGAAACACGTTATAATGTGCAACCACTCGGTGTCGATTAACCCTATGAGCCCTATGAGCCTTTGTGGTCATTAAGTACTAATGCGCGTTCGTACGAATTTATCGTGGATCTCGTATCATTAACAATATCCATATATTTTTTTTTTTGCGGACACATGGTCGTAAGGTCGTAATGCCCTTTTCATCATTACATTGTTCACACTCAGCGAGATTCGCGACATTTCCTAGCAAAATGTCCTGTCTTTCCGCAATTAAAACATTTTACCGACTTTTTGTTTGTTATTATTGTCACTTATCCGGTCAGAAATAGAATTTTCAGTGCTTGTAGCTTGCGACGCATGCTCAGATTGCCGATTTTTCCAATCACACTCCTGATTCGACGCGGACTTACTTCGTTCGTTTTTTGACGGCAAATTATCGAAAGTCGTCATATGCATATAAATTATTTGCGTTGTCCAACGCTGTCCGCGCTGATCGCAATGTCCTGTCGACATTCGCGTTATTCCGCCAATCACGACGTCAACGAGATATTTATTCTGGTATAACAATATCTAACTTACGCAACTTACTTAACTTTTATAAACAGTAATCGCCTAACGACTGCCCGGGAACTCTCGTACAGTGCGGCCTCCTTGAATAATCTACTGAAAGGGACGAACTTACGAAAATGTTGCGTCATCTCTTCCTTTGTTTCCGCCCATATAGCGACTAGCTGAGACCATGTATTGTACCATTGACGGACAAGTCTTTTTAATCTGCTTGGAATTAGCCTCATGATCGTTCGGTCAACCGTATTACGCAGATAGCTCATTCATGTGCTTGATCCATTTGTCGATTACCATATCGTTCTTCTCCGGATCGAACGAGGAAATCATTAACTCGTTCCCTCGATGGATACACGAACCATGTCCGTGCGATCGTCGATCCAGATTTTCTACCATACTCTAACCTCTCAAAATGTGTATCTTTTCTCTTCCTCTCAGTTCGCGACGAAGAAGATGATCGTCGCCTCTTAGTTTTGGACGAATCCTTTCTGGAATCGTAACTCGACGCGACTTATGGCATCCCATCGTGCCTCACTCACTTTTTTAGCGAAATTATCAAATTTCCGATTTCGAGTATTGCACGGTACGTGTCGATCCCGCTTCTGATTTGTAAGAAAATTTGCTATTACCTCGTTTGCGAAATTTTTATTTAAAAAAATTATTATAAAAAATTTTTATCTCATTTAACTCTGATTATTTTTATTTTTATTTCAATTTTATTTATATCGATTTTTCTTTATGATCGCTCAATGCATGTAATTTAATTATTGTATTAAATTGTTATTATTATTTATTATTATTTAATTATTATATTATTTGTTATTATTTGCGATAATTTCATGAAATTTTCAAAAGGTACTATTGTACATATATATTGTACATATATATTGTACATATATATTGTACATATATACTTTTGACATAAGTGAAATGATCATAGACGAAAAGAGCTTTTCGATTCATGGATATATGGAAGCATATAACTGTTATTCATTGATAATTTTTTAATAATAATTTTTTTAAATCTATGTTAACGTCGTCTTTCAAATAAAGGACCCAAATCCAAAATCTCTTTTTTTATATTTTCTTTTTAAATTTGTACATTCATTAATGCTTACAGTTGCCATTAGTCTTTTTTTCCGTAGTTTCGCTTCATATTGTGCACAATCACATTAACTTGACAGCTCCAATCGTATACCGTTTTTGATGACATTTTACAGTACTTTACACAATACAATTAATATAATTACCGTCAAAAATCGCTGCTCCCCATTTATATGACATTCGAGGTTAGCGACATATGAGTCACGTGACTCGTTTGTCGCTGAATATGAGCGACGAGTGTCACCATGAACACCTTAAACACCATGAATATCTTAATGCGCTCAGCGTGATTGCATAATGCGCTCGCATACCCCATCACGTCGTGCGGGGGCAGAGTGATATTCATTTTGTGTGTATGATACGCAATATGAGTTCCCACGAATTATCATTTGGATCATCTAAATAGGTATTAAGAGCAATTAACGCTATATATCATCTACATATATATCGGACAAAGAAAGATGGTTTGAAAGATAAATTATTGAGAACTTGTAATTTCAACACCTGTAAGATTAAATGCCACAATGAGTGAAAGCAGGAAACTCATGGATGTCCCATAAGTTAAATATATAACAATAATAAATATTATTGTTGAACAGAAAATACATAGAACTCAAAACAAAACTACATCCATAAATTTCTTTTTCGGTAGTATATTTTTTAATAAGATGCCATCTATCTTTTAATAACTTGATTAAACTTTGTGGCAACATTGGTGAGCAGAGAGATTATATTCAAAAAAACTAAGTCATCCAGAATATAAATATTTGACAACATTTTAGTTAATTCATAGCAAAAAAAGAAATTTATATATTTGTCATTGGAACACACACACAAATAAAAACAACTATTACAGAATACACTTATAGAAAGAATTCTTATAGTTTTTGTGAATTATAGGGAAAAACGAGGTAAGAAATGACGAAGCGAGTAAAATAACGAATTGCTAATTTTTTCAAACTAATAATAAATGATGAGCCGATATTAAATTCATACAAAGGCTTTAGATAATAATAAATCATCATAATTTGATTTCGTTATAGCCATAAAAATAAATAATATAAGAAGAAATATGTTTTAGATGTAATTATATGTAACTATTTTATGTTAATTTGTAAGGAATAACATAATTATAATAAATATTTTCATTTTTTCTATAAAATCACAGTAAAAAAAAAGCTAACGGAGTCACATTTTTTCAGTCAGAGTTGAACTCGACATTTTTGGATTAATTCTACAGAGACTGTATGATTTTCAGAAATCATGACAAATTTATACACTCTTTAAAAAACAAGATTTTATTAAAATATCTAACTATAATAATATAATAATATTGCATCCTCAACTTTTAAAGAAATCAAATCACAGTTATTAGGATTACATCAAAGTTTGTACTCAAATTGTCTTAAACTTACAAAATGGATATAACAGGGCAAGAGAAGTCAAGCATGGTAATTATGCAAACCAATACGGTTAACAAAATAACTTTATTAATAATTAATCCGCTTACATATTTCGGCTCATTTTTTAACCATCCTCAGAGACAATATGATGTTGTAATTACAAATTATATCTTAGTGAGCCACTTCCACCTATTAACGGAAACTATAATATAAAATCGAATTCTAATAACAATCTAAAATATATTAAAATTATTAAAAGATAAATTTGTTGAAAGCAAGAACGATTTATTGTAAAATAATAGAAGATAGCTCACTAAAACAAAAATTTATCATATCGCAAATTCTATCGGTTTAATCAAAAACCAGTCTTTGATTATTCAGCGTCAATTATGTTGAAATTAATGAATAACTTTTAATATATCTAAAACGTTAATTGCAAAGAAAAGGAAAAAAAGAAGAGAATAAAACTCTGATATTAGTCCAGACGGACATTAAAACCAAAACTGAATCTTTAATAATTTAATATTAATGTAAAAAATATATATTAATTAGCTGACAATATCAACACTTCGATATTTATAATCCGTCTACAATTGGAAAGTAGGCCTTGGAAAGCCCCTCCAAGTTTGTCTGCAGGTTGAGGCCATGTATCTTCTGATGTGTAGCATCTCTGATACTCTTTCTGTACTGGGGTTCCTCATCCAAAATTGCAATATTTTCCCAATCGAATTCGTAGTCCTCTTCCAATCCATCGATAGTCTGTTATGACCGAATGTGTTCCACCGAATATGATTCCTGTGCTCTTCTATTCAGCTATTCTCATCTTCAGCTGTCTTCCTGTTACAAAATATGTAAGCGGATTAATTATTAATAAAGTTGTTTTGTTAACCGTATTGATTTGCACAAGAATTACGTGTTTGACTCCTATAGCCCTGTTATATCCAATCATTTTGTATCATTAAGGAGTTTTTAGGAATAAATTTATATTTTGTCTTAAGCTTAATCAATGAGTTAATAATTTAAACTTGAATAGTTGTTTTTTGAACGCTCACCAGCACATTGTTGTACACTTTTGGTTTTACATCTAAAATTTTCTCTTAATTTTGGTCGAAATCGAAATCAAACCGAAACCCTGATTTTTTTGTTGAAACTGACCAAAACCGAAATTTCGGTCGGATTCTATAGTATAGCTAAAAACATATAGAATAACGTACTAATATTCTTCATTTTTAATATTGCAATACTTTTTATTAACTGAATAAGTAAACTCAATGATTGCAAGTAAGATTTTCAATAATAAGACTTTCAATAATAGATAAGATGAGATATTCGTACATATAGATCATATTTATTAATGTGCATTATATAAATATGACTAAGTATTATAAATTAAAAACTTAGAATCGATTATCTAATAGTATATTTACCTTATTTATCTTTTAGCTAGTTCGATTCTGTATAAATAAATCTCGTCATATGCAATTCATTAATTTTTCTTGTGTTTCTCTGTTCTTTATTTTTCTTTAATTGCATTCTTATATTACAACACCAAAATAATATAAGTGTTAATAAAAGAAATCTTTTTATTAAAAAGTAAAAAGTACATTTTTGTCTTTTTGTAATCTTATTCGTTATTGAAAATCATCTTATATGAGAGCAAGATGATAAAATTGATATGCTCTTAAAAAATATAAATTTTGAAAAATTCTAATTTAACAATTTTTTAATTTTTACGAATGATAATCAAGATTGTAGTGAATTTAAAAAAAATTACATCATTTTCTTATCTCATCACAGAAATTAGGACAAACTTTAAGGTCATTTTATTCCTTTTTCCTCTACAGACGTTAATGCCAGTCAATGTAATGTCAATTACATAAATTATTAACCAAATTTAAATTCATGAAAACTATTTACTTCCATTGAAATTAAGTACATCAATAATAATGAATTTCAGAAACTGATAAATTATTGATCTTCATACAACATGGACTCATTGAAGGCATAATATCGAAAATAAAGTCACTAAGAATATTAATGATTTCATAGTTGACATTTCTATTAGTCCTATAAAACTTGTTGAGGACAATAACTCTAATATATATATATATTAACGATTAATAGTTTATTAATCTAACTTTTTCATTTCCTCTATTATTTCTGACTTTTTACAAATAAGAGATAATTTTTGCTTTTCTATAGACGTAAATGAAAAGTATTTCACCCACAAATTTATAAAAGATCTTTAGAATTAACTTATAACAGACGTAACAAATTTAGTCAAATGTAACAAATTTAGTCAAAATTAGGAATAAATTTTTATTTTTACTAGTTTTTATAAAAAAGTTGAGTTCACATAATAAAATAGAAAGCGATTTGTTGATGAATAGGGCAATCCTTTCAGAAATAAACAAATATTATTTTTATTCGTCGAGATAAGGGCAACAATGTTACAATTGCTCTTGAAAAAAAGTGCATAAAAAAAAATAGAAAATTTTGTTACAGAATAGGACAATTGTCCCACAAAAAAATCTCATCCACAATATCGGAAAAAATATTTGATATAAACATGAAAAGAATATATTACTAAGCAAATGTATCTTTTTGATATTCAGTGGCTCTGATTTATCAAAAAATATGGATTTAAAATACATAAAATCAAAATTCAATATATATAAGAAAGGAACTACGAGCCAATATATTTGTTACAATATTCAAGGTAAAAATTATAAACGTAGAAAAATTGCTGACAAAACTTAATCGCAAAAATATAATAAAACGTTTCGACTTACTATGAGGTCATCTTCAAGTTATTAACATAAAAATTAGATATGTATGAAATTATTTTAAAAACGCAAATGCAGAAAGAAATTATTTATGGTAATTATAATATGTAGATGCAATTCGATGACATCATCAGCATTATAACGTAATGTTCCAAAGAAAGTGATAGATGTTACTTATAATTCTATGCACTCGCATTTCGAAAGATACATCTAAGAAGTTATAGTTTAACTGTTATAATTGATAGATAATATTACACATACAAGTCAGACATTAAAATTAGATTCGTCAAGAAAAGAATACAAATAGTAATGTGTCTATGAATAGAATATAATGGAAAGAAAAAAAGAAGAAAGTATCTTAGTCATATGTTAAAAATGTAAAAAATTAAGAATAAATAGGAATTAAAAAAGTATATCTACCTTTGTTCGAGTGCACACCATAATTGTTCGTTATAATAGTACTCTGATTATAATTGTTCTTAGTAATTAAATTTCAAAAAATGAGCTTTATATATATGGGAGATCAAAAATGATCGTTGATTTGAAATAATCAAATCCAGACGTACTTTAGTAAAGATAGAGAGAGGAAAGAATGAGAGAATGACGTAAGACAAAAGGAGAAGGGAGAAGTGAGAATTCTAGGTGGAAGGTAAGAGTTCTAATATGGGAAGATACGTATCAGGAAAGGAATCCGTGTCGTTCGGTAAATTTAATCAATTCTGCTATTTCTTTATATATACCATTTCAGATATTATCCTGTTGTTATAAGAGGGTCCAAAATCCTCACATCATAATCGTGATTGTGAGTAATAAGTAGTGATTTGAAATGATCGAAGATGATACCGATTTTTTATTAACATCAAAACGGTGCTATAAAATTCGAGTTTGTAATTTTCTTTTTGTCTGCCCTACGCAAGTAGCTTCACAATCATGGCAAGAGATCTTATATACCACTCCTTATTGTGACATTTGATTTAATTTGATTTAATCTTTACCGCGACCAATAATTTTATTAAGAGTGTTAGGAATAGTGTAAGCTGTTTTATTTAAACACGAAGCGATAGGAATAAAGGATTCTGATATCGATTTAATATATATGGGATAGTGAAATATTTATCTAATACAGCAGATGGAGATTTATGTTGTATCGAATTGTGAGAATGATATTTCAATCTGTTGTTAATTGTTGAAAAATGAAAAAGAGAGGATAACAATTGTTAAGTGCTTATTACCTCTGTAAGATTTATTTGATGAAATTGTAAATAAGATAAAATTAGAATGCGATCAACAAGATTAATTATTACGCCGTTCTTATGATATGGGGGATGATGTGAGTGAAAATTCAAAAATCCAGAACATGTGGATTTATTATAATTATCAAAAATGATAATATCATTATGAATGATAATAATCACGTCTAGAAAGTTGATTTTATTGTTGCTGCTAATTTCCATAATAAACTTTAATTCATGTAGAGTTAAAACAATTAGTGATGGAATTCAGAAATTCAGGAAGCGCTAATAAAATATCATACATTTATCTATAATAGAAAGGGATTTGGAATTGTTATAAGGTAAATTCTTCTAAATCCTCCATAACAATATTGGCGATAATGAAGGAAAGAGGAAAACTCATTGGCCTTCGAAAACTTGCTTATAGAAGACACCATCAAACACAAAGATAGAAAACAAAACGAATAATGATCAAAAATTCATTTTCAATCAACTTGGTATTTTTAGATATAAAAACCCATCTTTTTTGTATATTACTGACCAATTCAGTCGGAATATTAGTAAATAAAGAAATAACGTCCAAAAACGCCAAATTCGAATTAAAATTACTTCCATTAAGCTACTCTACTAAATGAAAGATATTTTTTTACGAAACTGCACTCAGGTATGCTGCTCTTTATAACGAACAATTATGTACTCGAATTAAGATAGATATATTTTTTAATTCCTATTTATTCTTAATTTTTTGCATTTTATATAATTACTACAGGGGCTGAAAAGTCCCGGGATTTTTAATGAAAACAAGCGTTTTTTGGGCAAAGTTATATTTATTCCTCAACATAGTTGCCTTCGAGGGCGATACACTTGGTATAGCGATTTTCCAACATTTCGA
>Ga0157364_1004074_pt1 | contig 14460 bp, 12 predicted proteins | sample AttsexASBM2_FD_111476 | JGI IMG/M metagenome (GOLD analysis project Ga0157364, IMG submission 111476) | Fungus gardens microbial communities from leaf cutter ant in Ribeirão Preto, State of São Paulo, Brazil - Atta sexdens ASBM2 | ecosystem: Host-associated > Fungi > Mycelium > Unclassified ... | reverse complement strand
TTTATTTTTATTTTTTTTTCTTCTTTTTTAACTTCCTTTTCTTTTCTTTAATTAAGCAATTATATTGTGTAGTTACTATAGTCTACCATCATATTCTATATAATAAATTGTTGATTTTAAAAGTAAAATAAAAACACATAAGTTTATAATTAAAAATATGATGATTTGTATATAAGCTATTGCTACTTACTATCTCTATTTAATAGAGCTAACAGCTATTATAGTAGCTATTAGACTAATTTTAATAGGTAAATAAGTACATCACTATTGTCAAAATTGTGAATGTTAGACTCAACTATTTTTATTTTTATTTCTCATTTTATTTTATTGTAATTTTATTTTCTATTATAAGACTTAAGATTAGGATCAGCATGACATCACAAGTCATAGTCACAAATTGTTATATGGCATGACTTTGTGTCACATATATGTTACAGTTATCACATGATTATATATCATGAGAGAACATAGTAAAAACTTCTAAAAAAATGATATTACTATAATATATGTTGACCTTAAGAATAATACATAGTCTTTAGAGTAAATTAATAGTACTGTAGCATAAACCAGTAACTTAGCATATATAAGGTAGATATTTTTGTATTAGGAATTCCATCAGATTCTCTTGTGTAAATTTTATATGAGATTTTTTCTTTTAACCTACTCTAAGATCTTAAGTTCATAATATTAGAACTCAATATCCACTTCTTGAAACCATCCAACTCAGAGCCCTTTTTTTTACTCTTTCATTATTCTTAACTGAGAAACAACACTATTCTTTAGTTAAGAAGAATTACCAGGCTCTAGGCATAAGAAGTATACTAGCTAAATAGGAAAAGCTTAGCTATTTGGTTGTACCAAAGCTTACTGGTACAGTTAAACATATCATCTTTTATAGACATGTTAGGTAGTTTTTTTGTATAAAAACCTTATACTACTAGTCTACTTGTGATCAGTCCACACAAAGAAATGGTAGAGACTTTTATAGCTCCATCTAGAATAAATATCCTCTCCTTAAGTATATTTGTTTACAAATTCAATTAGGGTAGTAGTTAGTCATTTAAGTAGTTATTAAACAGTGTAGGACAGAACTTGAAGAGAAATCACTAGTATTTACTGAGATTGAGTCAAGCAGTAAATATGGATCTAGGAAAGAAACCAGCACCAGTTCTACTCTCTCTTTATATACATCATTACCATCCACACCACTACTATTATTATTATCACTCTCACCTATCTTACCCTATGTTACAATATAAGTCAACACAACTTAATTGTGAACAAATTATCCAGCAGCAACAGAAATAGCTTGCAGCAATCAGATACAAATTTAAGTACTACCAATAACAGTAGGAGAAGTGGCAAACAGTAGTACCCAGGCCCAATACAAAGTCAAATATAGAAGTGGCTAAGCCATAAGCATTTGATAAGACAACAGGAAAGGTTTTGGGATTCTTAACAGCATACAAACTATTTATAAGAATAAGAATGAGGGGTGATTTAGTGAAAAAGCAAATTCAGTGAATATTGTCTTATATGCAGAGAGAGTCAGCAGATGTTTGAAAAGGAAATATACTGGAGAATTTGAAAGTAGGAAATTTAGAATATGAGATAATAGAAGAGTTTTTAGCAAACTTAATAAAGAAATTTGGAGAAGAAGACAAAGAAGCAGTCAAGATAGCAAAATTCAAGAGGTTGGAACAAGGATGTGAAGATTTTAAATGAGGAATGAATAGGACTATCTAGCAAAGACTCATAGAGTCAGAATGCCAATCAAGTACTATTGAGTAGTAATATAAGAGGATAATAAAATTGGACAGAAATTAGAGAGAAAGTAGAAGAGATGAAGAGAGATTGAGAAGCAGAAGGGAGATGGAACCTCAAGTGCCAAAAAAAAACAATAATGGGGCATAATAGCAACAGATATCACAGTTTCAAGTTTGGCCAAGAAGACAAGAAGTTTAATAGTAAGCACTGATAGGGTCTATATCAAAAAAAGGAGTAGAAAGAACCAATACTACCATAACAGACTCAAACTAATATACAGAGCTAGTGCCAAGGTAAGATCCATACACTATAGATGTGGATCATAGAAGGAACTGTTACAATTGCAGGAAATTTGGACACATTACTAGAAACTGTAAAAATAGGAGAAGGATCAGCTAAGAAAAGAGAATAGAATATGGCAGAAATTAAGGACAACCAAGTAATTTAAATGGGAGTAAGAATCTAATAGTTCTTGGTTAGGTTCTAGTAATTACAACAGATTTTTAATACTCAGTAGAGTAATAGAAAATATATTTTACTGCAATCTAGATAATGTGAATACATTAAGGAAAGTTACAGTAAAGTATCACAAATAAGCTACTTACTGGTTGTGATACTTGAACTTAGTGGTGTTTCAGAGGTTCAGTATAAGGAGATAATGATAATAGGTGATGAGTAGTATCAACAGGAATAATTGATGTAAATTGATATTATTAAGTCTAAGGTTTGACCCTTAGACACAGAGGTATATATACAAAAAAGTGATAGTCTATGCATAAGCTGTTGCCATCATATGATCAGAATTTATACCTGATGAGAGCTGTCATCTATTATAGCAGCTGTCATGCTGATTTTAAAAGATAACTAATTATGTCACTACATTGATATGATTTTATCTCTATAAATACTTATTGCTATGAGATATACCATATATTATTGGAAACAGTTTGATAAGCACTTTCCAACACAAGTTTGATCATGTAAATCTGTCTAGCTGTTCATAAGATATTAGTAAACAAAGCTTTTACAGTTACTAATGGTTTGATATCTCAGTTGTTTGTTGTTACTTTTGTACATTCCATATTTGTACAAATGGCTTTTATTTGGAGCTTTACAGTACAACTTAGTTTGTGAAAATCAGTCTACTAGTTGTGGAGATACAAGCTGAATAAAGTTTGTAACATAAAGACTAAACTTGAAAGAATTGATACTCAAGAATGAGTAATAGTAGAAGTATTGTTGAATAGTAAAGCAACTAGGTTAGTGATAAGTTTAGATTTTGCAAGAAAACAGGGGTTCAAGCTGAAAAAAATAAAAAGACCAATATATGTAAGAAATATGAATAGTTTTTTCAACAAGAAGGGGTCTATTGAATATACAGTGGAGATAAATATTTATTACCAGTGGTATAGAAAGAGAATAGAAATTGATGTGATTGGGGGTTAGAAGTGGAATATAATTTTAGGAAAGCCATGGCTTGCATACCATAGTCCTGAGATTTACTGGAGAACAGAAGAAGTGAAGATGACAAGATGTCTAGAGAAGTGTAGAAAGTAGTGGAGACCAAAGCAGGGGAAAGCAGGGTAGCAGAAGTAAAAGAAGGAAGAGAAAAAAGAAAAATAAGAAAAATAAAAGGACAATAGAAGTAAAGAAGATAGCAGAAGAATGGGAAATTTGGGATGAAGAAGAGAAAGCAGTAAAGTCAGAAGAAGAGATGAATAAGTTGGAAATTTTTCATAAGTGGATTCATGTATTTGGAAAGAAAGTGAGTGAGAGAATGCCAATGAGGAAGGTATGAGATCATGTGATAGAGATGAAGAAAGGGTTTATACCAAGGGAAAGGTGTATCTGTTGTCAAGACAAGATAGAGAAGAGATACATGAGTTCATTCAAGAACAATTGAGAAATATATTAGACCCTCAAAATTACCTCAAACAGCACTGGTGTTTTTTGTAGAAAAGAAAGATGGGAAGAAATGGATAGTCCAGGACTATAGATATTTAAATGAATGGACAATTAAGAATAACTATTCTTTACCATTAATTTCTGATATTGTAGAAAATATAAGTATGAAGAAGATATTTTACTAAATTAGATCTAATATAGGGATATAATAATGTACAGATAAAGAAAGGAGATGAGTGAAAGGTGGCTTTTACAACTCCATAAGGGTTGTTTGAACCTACAGTTATGTTCTTTGGACTAACCAACTCTCCAGCAACATTTTAGACAATGATAAACAAAATCTTACAGAATTTAATCAACATGGGAGAAGTGACAAAGTTCATTGATGATGTAATTGTGGGAACAGATGAGGAGGAATGTCATGATAAAGTTATAGAAGAAGTAGTAAGGAGGTTGGCAGAAAATGATTTATATATAAAACCAGAAAAATGCAAGTAGAAGGTCAGGAAGGTAGAATTTTTAGGAGTAGTGACTGGACTGGAGGGAATCAAAATAGAGGAAGAAAAGATGAAGGGAGTGTTGGAATGACTGATCCTAGAAGGAGTTAAAGACACAAAAGTTTTTAACACTTGCTAACTATTATCAGTGATTTACCAAAGACTTTGCAATAATAGCTAGACCATTACATGACCTGGTAAAAAAGAATTAGAAGTGGGATTAGACAGAGAGGCAAGAGAAGGTATTTAGGAAGTTAAAAGAAAGATTCACAAAAGAACTGGTGTTAGCAGTGCCAGATTTAGATAAAAAATGAGGATGGAAGTAAATACATCAGATTATGTGATAGAAGAGGTATTATCTATAAAGTGTGAAGATAGAAGATGGAGACTAGTGGCTTTTCTCTCAAAATCTCTAAATAAAACAGAGAGAAACTACAAGATCTATAACAAAGAAATGTTAGTGATTATAAGGAGGTTAGAAAACTAGAAACATCTCTTAGAGAGTGCAAAATTCAAGTTCAAAGTCTGGATAGATTATAAGAATTTGGAATATTTTATAAAGATGCAGAAGTTGAACCAAAAACAAGCTCATTGGGTACCATACCTATTAAGGTTTGACTTTACTCTCAAACATGTATTAGATACAAAAATAGAAAAAGCTAATAGACTTAGTAGGAGACTGAATTGAAAAGTAGGGACTGAGTACAATAATAGTAATCAGACATTAATTAAAAAACAATGGATTCATAGCTTAGTAGAAGTAGTAATAAAAGAACCTGAAGTAGAAATAGTAGAAAAAGCTAGGGGAAAGGATCAAGAAGTAGTCAGAGTAGTAAAGAAAATGAAGAAAGCAGAAGTTAAAGAGCTATGAGGAGATAAGTGGCAGATAGAAGAAGATTTAGTGTTGAAGGAAGAAAAGATGTATGTACCAAAGAATGAAGAGTAAAGAGTAGAGATAATTCAGTTACATTATAATATACTAGTAGCAGGATATGGAGGGAGGTAGAAAATAATGAAATTGGCTATGAGGAAGTATTGGTGGCTGTGAGTAACAAGAGATGTGGGAAAATAGGTGGAGAGGTGCAATATATATCAGAGGATGAAAAATAGAATGAAGGCACTAGCAGGAAAGCTGAAGTTAAACAAGGTATCACAGAAACTGTGGACATATCTGATGGTGAATTTTATTACTAAGCTACCATTAGCAGCTGGGAAAGATGCAATCCTAGTAGTTTGCAATAGGTTGTTCAAGATGACTTATTTTGTAGCAACAACAGAGAAGACATTAGTGGAGGGATTAGCAAGGTTATTTAGAGATAATGTGTGGAAGTTATACAGATTACCAGAGAGCATAGTATTAGATAAAGGATCACAGTTTGCAGCAGAGTTAACAAGGGAGTTGAATAAGATGTTGGGAATTAAGATAAAGATATTAACATCATTCCATTCTCAAACAGATAGCCAGATAGAGAGAATAAATTAGAAATTAGAGCAATATTTACAGTTCTTTGTTGATCACAGACAAAATGATTGGCCAGAATGGTTGGTGATGGCTGAACTTGCAGTAAACAACAAAACTCATTCAGTGATTAAGATGTTTCTGTTTATAGCAAATTATAGTAGAAAATTAAGAATGGGAGTGAATATAAGAAGAAAAGGAAAAATAGAGAAGGTAACAGAGTTTGTAGAGAGAATAAAGAAAGTACAGAAGAAAGCAGGAGCAGTATTAAGAAAAGAATAGGAGAAGATAAAACAGGTAGGCAAATAGGAAAAGAAAAGAAGTTGAAAAATAGAAAAAAGAGAACAGAGTAATGTTGAATATGTATTATATGCCAAGTCCACCCATCTGGAAAATATATCTCTGTGATGATACTGCTCCTTCAACATCTATTATACAAGCCTGTCTTCTACAATAGCCACTCTTTTCACAATACACTCTAGTAGTAGTGATGTAACAAACTGGATATCCCATCTTCCATAATGGGGATACTCCTATTCAACTCAGTCTTCTATGGCAGAGTCCTACTCCTGTCAGTGTCTTACTACTGAAGCCTCTACTTGGGGCAATAGGGGCTATACCACTAAAACTCTGAGAATCTTCTATAATTCTTACTTGTATATAAGACTAGTAGTTATACTGTAATTTGCTAGTCTGATAATTAACAATGATAAACTCTTATTAAACTCAATCTCCAGTATTCAACAGTGACATACCCATCAGCACTTACTCCCATCTCAGACTTCATCCATTTATCTGAAGTTGCAATCACATAGCAAATAAATAGTGTAACATATAAGCTGAAGCCAAGGCTGTTCCATAAGTTTGTGTATCTCTGAGCCAACCCCATGGACTTTGACCCCTAATATAAACTATACCTGACAATATAAAGGACTTGATGTTTAAAGAAAGACTAGCAAAGAAGCTAGCAAATCAATATATTGGTTTATATTTCATTGATAAAGTAATATCTACTAATGTGATCAAACTACAACTGCCCAATTTAATGAGAATTCACCTGGTAGTAAACATCAGTTGGATAGTATGATATAGAAAACAGATAGAAGAATAAAAGAAAAAAGAAGTAAAACTAGTAAAAGTGGAAAGAGTCAAAGAGTGGAAAGTAGAAAAAATACTAAATAAAAGAAAAATTAGAGGAGTAGTAAAGTACTTGGTACAATAGAAGAGGTTTATAGTAGAGCACAATTTATAGGAAAAGGAGGAAGACCTGGAAAATGTGAAGAAAACAATAGTTAAATTTAAGAGAAGAATTAATATAAGAGTAAGATGACAGGAGAAAATAGATATAGTAGAGAAAAGAGACTTCAGGAGGGGTGAACTACCAGAAAAATATATGGTGAAGATATTGTATGGATAAGATGGTGGAAAGTTCAAAAAAAATACTTAAAGAAGTTGGAGAGGAACTAGTAACAATAGAAGTCAGTTTCTCTAAGAAGAAATCTTAAAGGAGAGGTAATATCAGAATTATAAATATTAGACTCAACTATTTTTATTTTTATTTCTCATTTTATTTTATTTTTCTTTTATTTTATATTTTGAAACTTAGAATTAGAATAAGCATGATATCACAAGTTACTATTACAAATTGTCATATATCAGTTATAGCCACATGACACTGTCACAGTTATACTGTCATATAATCACATGTCATAAGAAAACATGGTAGAAACTTTTAGAAAGAAATAATATCACTACAATGTGTTTGACATATGTTGATCTTAAGAATAATGTATAGCCTTTAGGGTAGATTAATAGTACTGTAGCATAAACTAGTAACTTAGTATTTTTGATCCACTCTAAAGTCTTAAGTTCATAACAACTATATTAATATATTTGTATTTTTATAAGTATTAATTGTTATGTGATATATAATATATTATTAGTAATAATTTAATATTACAAACTTTATTTAGCTTGTATCTCTATAACTAATAGACCAATTTCCATAAACTAAGTTGTACTAAAAAGTTCTAAATAAGAGCTATATGTATATGGAATATATAAAAGTGATAACAAACAATTAAGATATCAGACCATCAGTAACTGTAAAAGTTTCCTTAGGTATTAGCTTATAAATGGCTGGACAGATACATATAATTGAACTTGTATTAGAAAGTACTCATTAAATTATTTCTGATGATATATAGTATATCCTATAGTAATAAGTATTCATAGAGATACAAGCATATCAATATAGTGACATAATTAGTTATCTTCTAAAATTAACCTGACATCTGCTATAACAGATGACAGGCCTTATCAATATGTGTTATAATATGCTTAAACTTGAACATTTTTCTTTTCTTTTTATTTATTTTTCTTGATTTAATATTTCTTTTGTTTTTTTTGGACAATGAAAAGGTATGTGACAGTGGTCACATAATATGTCACATAACATAATATCATAGGCCTAGATTCTGGAAGAAAAGGCTATAAAAATGATATTAACAGCATGTTTTTCTCATAGCAAATACATAAATATTAGGGTAGGATTATTTATCATAAGCATAGACCATGTGTATCAGTATATAGTGTAGAAATACATTGGGAACTCCTTGTCAAGTTTTTTTTGTAATTCCTATAAAATACTTCACTCTTAAGTTTACTTAGTAGTTTATTAGTCATTCTTAGACTAGTAATTACCACAATAGTATGAGTTTTGATCATGCAATAGAAATAGCTTGTGCCTAGACCATCACTATTTTGTGTATATACCTCTATATCTAAGAATTAGATCTTAGACTTAACAACATCATTTATCATCAATCATTATCTCTTATTATTATTAATATCTGTATTGATCTTCATTATCATTATTGAACTTCTGAATCACTTCTAAACCTCTGAGAGTATACCTAAGGTTCAGATATCACAAACAAGTGAATAGTTTATTTTGTAATAGATAAGTACTTTCTAATATAAGTTAGATTATACAAATCTGTTTAGTATTATAACTTAAGTCCTTAAGTAAAAACAAAAGATAACTTTTATATTAAATAACACAAAAAGACTCAATAGAGTTCTAAGTATAAGATAGTCTACCTTATATACTACAGACCTTATATACTACAGACTATGGTCTGTGTGCTCACTATAACTAACCTACTCTAAAGTATGTATGTATGCTTTTCTATGAGGCCAACATGTTGCTGCTATGTTATATGATGTTACTTACTCTAGAACCTTCTATATTCTTCTTTGTGTCATTGGATTGTGTGATCTATGACTGTGATAGATGTTACACTTCTCACTTCTGTCACCTCACACCTTTTTTTTCTTTTTCCAAATCAACAATTTATTACATGGCACACAAAGGTGTACTGTGGTAGCTACTTCATAACTACGTACAGAAGGACCAAACTACATAAAAAAAGAAGAAATGATAAGGAGGAAGAAAAAATAAAACAAGGAGCTAATCAAAAAGGAGATCCCAGGCCAAAGGAAAGAAATAAACTACTAGTCACTCCAAGTTCAACTCGGAGCGACTGATGAAACATTGTCAGAAAAAGTGAAAGCTTTAGGATTAGATCTCAAAAACATGATGAAGTAATTGAGAGTATCTCTTCTGGGGTTCCAGTACCCATTATGACTTGTGCATTCATAGAGAATATATCTTCTAGTTTTGATTGGGTACTGCCTGCATGGACACTTGAACTCTTCTTTAGAGAAGAATTGTAGATGATATTTGTCTATCAGTGTGTGATTAGTGATGGCTCTTGTAGCTCTAGCACATAGCGAGTTGGAATGACCAAAAGCCTGGAGCCATGGGCCTCCTTTGGTATATGACAGTTTGATAGTTTCTAAATTGTCATTCATGAGGTCAAGGAATTGATTGCCTTTTCCATCTGATGCCTGAAAAGTTATTTTCCACAAGTTGATATAATTGTCGCTATCAATTTTTTTGCAGAAGTTCCATGAGATCTTGCTCGGGAGAACTGGCACTGGTTTAAACACTTTGGAGTCCTTATTGGTGAAGCAATGGAGATTCCATTTGAGATGGCTAGGGCATTCCCAAAACTCTATGTGATTCTCTTGGCGTTTGGAGAAGAATTGCCTAAGTTCTTTAAGGATAGCAGTGGCATGGATTTAATATGGATGTGACTTCATATCAAATATCTTTTTGGCCATGTAGATGGAGTCAGTGACAACAATTATTTTAGAGATTTCTTCTTTGTTACAGGCTTGGTTAAGACCACATCTAATTGCAAAGAGTTCTGCTTTGGTGCTAGTGATGAAGACTGCATGGTAAACTGTCTTGATAAGAGGTTTGTCTCACATGTGAATATGCAAGACCAAAGTGGCTATGTCATGTTTGATGCTAGTGTCAGATACTATGTGTCAAGATTGTTAATGATGGACTTTATTTTTATTTTCTCTCTTTCATTTTATTTTTCTTTGTCTTTTAATTTTAATTTTTTTATTTTTAGAACAACTCGGGTTAGGGTTATCAGTCACGCTGTCACATCAGTCACAAGCTGATGGCGTAGTTATGAGACTGATCACGAGACTTAGAAGAAGGGAGTAGAAGGTTTTGGAACAAAGTGACGTCATACAGCATGGACAACACATGCTGGCCTCATGGTTTACTCATGGTCATTTAGGGTAGGGTGCACAGTAGCTAGCACAGACCATGGGTAGTAGTATATAAGGTAGACTACTTTGTAAAGGGATCTCTATTGAGTTCTCTTGTGTTACTCAATACAAGAGTTGTCTTATTGCTTAACTCTTTGAGCTTTAAGTCATAACACTATGAGTGCCGTATGTGACAATAAAGAAGATACAATAGTCATGTTGTTGAGTTATTGAGATCTTGCTGTATCATTTTTCACTTTATTGGAAAGGTTAAATGAAAACCAGTCTTAGAAGATATCTATAACTCTAGAGCCCAGAGTAAGTTCAGGATCGAGAGGGAAAAAGGATGGGAGAATTCTGTGTAACTTGTTGTATGAGTCTACAAGGTGATCTTTGATGGAACTTTTCTAGCGATCAGTGAGTGAATTGATAGAGTGAAGAGATGGCTTAGAGTATGTGTTTGGAGTGTCTTCTATGAGGGTCTTGATGAGATGATTCTTTGGGAGGGCAGCAGAGCAAAGTTGGGATCTGCTAGCAAGTTTGTGAAGGTGGAACTTGATGGGAATGAGGCCTGCTATAGCTTCAATTCCACTGGTAGGAGAAGTTCTGAATGTGCCTAGAATCCAAATAGCGGCTCTTTTCTGCATTTTCCCCAATATCTTCAAAGGGTACAAGAGAGGGGCTCTGTTATAGAACCATAGTTGGAACCCATATAGAGCTATGGGTAGAACACAATACCTATATAGAAGCTATTTCTGAGTTGGTTCGATCTCTCATGTTGAATTCCCGAGTATCTTCATGCATTTGACGGTGGAGATGGCTTTGTTCAAGTAGAGGTCAATGTGTTGATGGAATGTGAGTTTTCAGTCAAATATGAACCCTAAGTATTTCCATAAACTTTTGGGGTAGAGGACTGGTCCATCTAAAGGTGATAGGTCAAGTGGGGGAGGATTAAACGTTTCATGAGACCTGTTAAAGTGGAACGTTTCAGTTTTAGAATGCTTGATACTAAGTTCAAACTTTTTAAGGAGTCCCAATAAAACATTGTAACTACAAAAGAGTTGCGCATTAGAAATGGCAATGGATTTGTTTTGTGAGATGAATAAACCATCATCGATAAAGGAAATAAGAGAAACTGGAATGTTAAGAGAATTTAGACACTTTTCTAGAATATATAGAAGAGGTGAAAGATACAGAGTGGACAAAATAGGGGATAGGGCAGACTCTTGATCCACTCCCACATTAACTTTGTATAACGGAGAAGAGAACTCATTCCACCAGTATTTGGTTTTCCTTTGGATAAGGAAATCAGTGAGGAATGAGATGACTTTGGGATTAAAGCCCACTTTCTTAAGAGAGAGGGTGAGAAGGCAGTGATTGAGGGATGGAAAGAACTGGGCAATATCGAAGGCTAGGGTGCTGGTGGTTTTGTTCTTTACCTACCCTGAGTGGATAGTGTGAGTGAGCACAACTTCTGCATCTGAAGTCGATTTGAACTTGAGGCTTCCTAGTTGACTAGGATGAATGAAATTGTTCTTGACAACATGGAACTGGAGTCTGTTGGCAATAACTTTCTCAATGAGTTTTCCTAGAGTATTTAAGAGGACGATGGGATGGAAGGACTTAGGATTGTTGTAAGTCTGTTTGTTCAGCTTTGAGATAATGATGGTAGAGGACTGCTTGAAGTGGCTTGGCCAATGCTCTAAGCAGATACATATGTTCACAATATTGATGATTTGGACAAGATATGTGTTCTGTTTCAGAATGGTTTTGAGGTGTCACCACATGAGCTTGTCCAGGCCAGGAGCTGACGAGTTATTACATTTGGTGAGGGCTTGGCAGAATTCCTCTTTTGAAAAAGAGGCCCAAATTGTAGTAAGTTTAGATTTAATCTTGTTAAGGACTTCTTTGTCAATTGGTCGATGGAGAGCTGAGTTGAATGTAGTGTGGAGGGCTTCCCAGAGACTATCTGTAGTGATGCACAGATTTTCATTGTATTTGATGGCTTTAGTAGTGGGAAGTTTGTGTTTGTTAACCCAAATCATCAACTCCCATGGGCTATGACTCTTGCTTGCTACTTCTTGGATCTTAGTGTTGAAGAATGTCCTTTTGGTGTCCTTTATGACTCTTCTGAATTTCTTCCAACTTTCCAGGCTCCTAGATGCTCTATATTTGTTAATAGCTCAATTACACTCATTGTTCCACCATTGTTTGGAGTATCTTGTGATTCTCAATCGCTTTGTGTTTTTATTCCATGCTTGATTGATTAGCGAGTTGAGGCTGTTGACTGTATTTTCGAGGCATTTCTTGTTGCTGATGTTGAAGGTATCTAGGTTTTGGAAGACTGAAATGACCTCCTTGATGAAGATGTTTTCCTGTTTGCTGTTTTGTTGGATCAAGAGTTTTGAGGTGGTAATGAACTCATTTGCAATGGAAATGGTAATGGATAGAGGAGCATGATCTGATGTAAGCCACCAGTTAGGATGAATAGAGTGTTGGTTTAATTTGATAGAGTCGTATCTGAGGAACATCAGATCTATGGTCAAGTTAGCTTCTCCTACTGTGTCCGAGTATCTGGTAGGAAAAGGGTTAGTAGGCATCAAAAGAGCTAATTGGAAGGAATCAGCAATAAGTAATAAATCATCGCTAATAGATGAATGATGAGGAAATAAAGAGTTCCATAGGCTATCTCTTATGTTAAAGTTGCCAGTCATAACTAGAATGTTATCAATGTTGACTTTAATATCCTTAAGATATTTTAAAGCCATGTGAGCAGAGTCTAAATAGATGTTCAAGATGAAGTATTGAAAGTGGTTACTGGTAAAAGATAAAAGCAAAATGTCTGTGTGGTTAATAATGTCAGTTTGTAAGGAGAAACAAAAAGACACTAGACGATTGTTAATATATGCTGTAACTCTCAGTGAAGACACTTTGTTCAAGGGATTGATAGCGAAAAGTGTCTAGTTCAGATGATGAACAGTTCCTACAAAGTCTTCTCCTTTACTATTTGAAGTGCTGGGAACTTTGCAAATGATAGACTATGGTGGTTCTTGGATCAGGATGATGTCAAAGTGTGTCTGAGTCTTGAGGATGGTGTTAATAATGAGATGGTTTTTCTGCACATTTTGGGAAAGAACTTTGAGATTCTTTAAAATTATATTTTCTGTTTATTGCTCTTCGAAGAGCAGATTAATTTAAATCTGTTGTCATGGATTTCAGCATATTTCTTGAGGTGCCATTCTCTGTTGAAGCAGTGTCTCCAGAATGGGCATTGATTCGAATTGGCTTGGTGGTCTCCCCGACAGTTGGAGTATTTGAAAGAATGGGGACACAGTTCACTCTTCTTTGTTTCAAGATACAGTGGGTTTAGTTTTTCGTTCGCTATGCAGCACCATCTGAATTCACAGTGGTTCTCAGATTTGTGAGGTCTATTGCATTTGATGCATTTTGACCCTTAGATTCTGCATGAGAAGGTTGCATGACCCCACTTCCAGCAGTTCTTGCACTAGGGCACACCCGGATTCATGTTAGCACTGTGAATAGTGGTGATGTATCCTCCAAAGTTAAAGCACTGGTTAATGAGGCACTTAGCTTTTTTCCCACTCTGGAAGTCCCAGATGTCTATCCATACAATCAACATATCTGATTTTGGCGAGACTTTGATAACCCTGGGTTTCGAGGCCAATTTGATGTCATTGAAAATGTGGTTTTGCTTGAGCGCTGATTTTACGTCACTAACATTAAGGTGCTCTTAGGACTTTCCATTTGAGAAATACGGAATGCCAGTGATTTTGAGGTATGACTTGAACTGGGGAAGGTGAGGTTCCTCGACCTGTAGTTCATTGATGTCATCAGATTTCTTCACATATTGATTGATGATTTGGAGGTCAGATTGGACTGTGACCTTGTTTGTGGCGATAACTAATCCGATAGGGTCCGATCTAATGAAGTCGACCATAACCTCTGTTTTGGCATTTCCAAGGAGTCTGTTGAGATTAGAAACATAGGCAGATAAATTTTTTAGGAAAGCTGCTGAGTTGTCTCCGCTCATGGGGACAATAATTTGCTTCCTAGATAGACCTTTCATTGTCATCTAGATGCGTGGTTTGGGTTTAGGGTTTTCTTTCACTATGTTATTGACTCTGTCGATTTGGCTGGCGTTTAAGGTCAGGAAGGATTCTTTAATCTTCAGCACATCAG
>Ga0157364_1004072_pt1 | contig 14460 bp, 3 predicted proteins | sample AttsexASBM2_FD_111476 | JGI IMG/M metagenome (GOLD analysis project Ga0157364, IMG submission 111476) | Fungus gardens microbial communities from leaf cutter ant in Ribeirão Preto, State of São Paulo, Brazil - Atta sexdens ASBM2 | ecosystem: Host-associated > Fungi > Mycelium > Unclassified ... | reverse complement strand
CTTGCTTCTGAATCATTCCCATGGCTTTGAGGCGTTTTGAAATGGCTTGTTGAGTCACTCCCAATGATCGTGCCAATTCTTCTTGATTTCGACACGAGTCTTGCTCAAGTAATGCCTCCAATTTTGCATCTTCGAAAACCTTCTCTCTTCCATCGCTATGCCGGTCTTCGACGTCAAAATCATCGAAGCGTTGAAACCACTCACGACACGTTCTTTCACTAATAGCGGTCTTACTATAAGTATTTGAGAGCATACGATGAGCTTCAGCCGCAGATTTCTTCATATTGAAGCAAAAAATTAAACCCGCAAATGACGAGAATTTGGCTCGTAAACTGATATTTTCAATCGAGAATAACTTTATGATGCAGATACAAATCGACTAATGTTTCTATAGGGTTATGTTGACAGATGCCCAAGTTTATTGTATGACGTCTATGATCTATTTATTTCGACCACTACTTACCGCTAAAGCCATCTATAGAAAAACGGCGGAAGCAAAGCTGTACACTTAATAATTCCTGGGAAAACAAATTCATGTCCGAGTCCCCGACTGAAATAATATTGAAAATTCAGAAGTTATCGGCGCCTTATAATCATATAGAAAATAAATTTATTTGAAGGATCACGTTGTGGCAATAAAATTCAGTGAATATTCTTATCTTCAATTTGTAAACGCATCTAGCAAGTTGTGGCATTATATTTATTATAGATTGGCGAAGCTTGAAACACATTTTGGCATGTTGCACACCTGTCCTTGACGTATGCGCAGCTATATTCAATTGTAAACAAGTTAGCACGTTCGTAAAGATATTTCTCTGGTTACAAATCGAGCTAAAAAATTAATCTTGTATAACCTACAAATATGCCTCTTTGCGTGTGTTTTCTGAAAAGAAAAACTTTGAAACGAACGTACACACGCATGCATAAAGATACGCATAAATGTATTTTTACACGAATACTAGTTCGCACTAAAGATAGTTGAAATGTGGCAACAGTTCCTGCTGCTCGACATGTGCAGAGAATTCCATCAAACTACTCTAATTCAGAAAATAGGTCTCCCTATTTTTGTTTATAATGTTCCTATAATATTTCTACATTAAATATATTTTTTTTTAAATTTGTAGAAAATTTTCGGCATAGCTAGAATCTTTGAAATTTTAACCATATATAGATAAAATTATTTTAAACATCCATATTATTCTTGAAGCTTTCATGGGTTTTCCATATGAAGATTATGCGTTTCGCGAGTTTCTAAGAATGAATCTGAACACGGAAGAAACACATAATATCCATATTTAAAAAAAATCTGTAGAAACTCAATTTCTCGAAGAAATATCTTAATGAAAATGGAACAAAAAGCTAATACCAAGTTCTGTTTTAAATTAGTACGCCATCGAAAACGTACATAATGTTATGACAAGTTTATAGAAATGATGCAAAAACGTGGAAATGTATGTAAAGTTGGTTTGCACGCTTACGTGCCAAGGCAAGATAAAGACTCGTTAAATGATGAGTGCCGTAGTGGATGATTTTCGACAGTCAGAAATCCTGACACCATTGAATGACACGTGTATGATAGCTAACAACAAATAATCGTTGTTTGCCATTCGGTTAATTGCAAACACATATCATATTAATGCATATTAACAAAAAACCTATTCATATCGTCCTACATGAAGATTTCGATAAACGAAAGATCTATTCTTGATTTATGCCGCACAATCAACGGATAATCAGAAAACGCGAAGAGTTAAGATCTGTAAGAATTTTATTAGCGATCATGATTCGTTCTTTCTGGGATCGATAATAACAGGCGATGAGACTTGGTGTTTCCAATTCAACTTGGAAACGAAACACCAGTCAATGGAATAGCGATTACCATCATCATCAAGACAAATGAAGAATTATCTCCAAAAATTAAAGAAGAAAATGATGTTAATCACATTTATCGATAAAGATAGAATTATCCATAAGGAATTTATTCCTTAAGAACAAATCGTGAATGCTCAATTCTATTTGTCTGTGCTGCACGTTTAGTAAAGCGCATCCGCAGAGTATGGTTTCGCAAGGCAAATTAATATCTGCTTCACGATAATGCACCTTTCCACATTACTTATTATTATAACATAAATTACACGGCAATTCTTGATTCAACGTTGTATTATCATTTTCACCCCTATTCTCCTGATCTTGCTCTTGCGAATTTATTTTTATTCCCTAAATTAAAGGAGGCAATCAAATAGACTCATTTATATAAATTTTTTTCTTTGGATATTCCGAATGATAACGAGACTTGAAGCGATATCCAAAGATGACTTTTCATAAAGTTTCGATAAGCTGTATGAACTTGTAGAAGTGTATTTCCTTTAGAGGAAATTATTTTGAAAGACAATAATGGTTATTTATATATTAATTAGGCGGTGTTTATTTTCTTATCATTTACAAAATTTTATTGCCATATTGTATACATATTAAGATATTATTTGAAATATCTCACTTCGATCGTTAATAGGCTTTCTCTATTATAATTTGATTTATTCAAATAAATAATCCGAATTCAAAATCTTGACAATATTATTTAATAATATAAGTTGCGATTTGATTCTCTATACGAGTTAAATACTTTTTACAGTGTACATAGACACGGGAGTCGGACAAACCAATCCAGTTACTTTAACCTTCGTTACGAGTGGTAATTCTTTTTCACGATCGTGGAAAGTTCGAATCTCGCAGATACGTTGCAGTACGATATATCGAGCCGAAGAGGGATGCCTTCAGTATTTCACCGGAATTTCCGGCCAGATAAAATCCTTCAATTACGATTCTATGATTGGGCTACAATTGTCAAATCAAGATTACAGTATATGCATCAGGATGGAAAGGAACTTTTGTGGAATCCAGTACATGGCATGTTCTGACGACGGTAAAAAAATATATATACATAGAATGTAACAAAAACAAATAAACATATATGTTTTAATGTTCAAAGAGATTTTTCTAAAATCTGAAGTTAGATATTTTAGCAATGGTATTAATAATGGCTTTCCATTGTTTATCATGTTATTTTCACATGACTTCAAGAATTTGTTTTATTCATTAACATCATTATGTCAGATTCTTTAGAACATGGTTGTTCATCAACCAAAGATTGAAGTTCGTTAATGTTGGTGGTAGAGGCGTCTGTGTTCTCTATCAATTAATGAATCTATGATCAATAGGTGCATTCCGAGTAAAGTATAGATTGCATAATAACTCGTTCTGGTTTAATCAATGCGTGCATTGATAGCGCTGAGAATTTCCTAGATTGTACTATCCGTACTGAATTCTTTCCAGTGCATTGACTGCTTCTCTTTTGAAGCAGTTGATGCGTCTGATGTTTTCGATCTATGCGTTTCATGTAATTTGGAACGAATATTTGTGGATCCTTAAATGAATCGGAAATCCTTCTAAGTGCTCTAAAAAAGAAGAATGAATATTCTGGTGAAGATGAAGTCAAAACAAATTGAAGCTTTGAAAGTTGAGTAATTATAGAATAGGCCTTTTCCGAATTTCGATATTTTTTAGCACTGTTGATAACAATCTTTGATATACTTAAATAGATAGGGAAGTCGAAAGATATATAGTCTATCACTTTTTTGATCGTTTATTTCCAATACAGTAATTCATTACATTATATAATATTTTTACTCATGTACTGAGTGACGTTCATATTTTATCATCCAAATAAAACGTTATAAAGAGCGTGGAAATTGTACTGCTTCGAAATTGGGGAGAGGTAGAGTGGACCTAGCGTACAATTGTGTGTCCCTGAGCAGAGGGAAAAGTGAGGTGAACCTCGCTTCACATGAAAATTTGTGCGCTCTTAGGCAGAAGAGAGATAAGGTAAACTAAAAAAATAGGTAGATTACATATTTTTCAACCTCCTCCGATTTATGATCATTAGTTGAATCATAATAAAGATTGTTATTAACATTATAGCCAAAAAATATCGAAATTCGGAAAAGACCCTACAGCATAATTATCGAAAGTTGTTTATTTTATATTATAATTAATTTATTTCATTTTAATTAATTACGAGTTTTTTAATTTGGAATTCAATCTTCAAAGAGGAGTTGGAGTATTTTAAGCGATTTGGAGAGCACGCAAAGATCGTTATATTCACCTTTTTTCTTATATAATTTTACTTGTCGAATTCGAAAATCGTAGTTAAAATTATTTTGGTATCCGGGAAATATTTTTTTTCACATTTTGAGTAGAAGAAAGCAACGATCGATTTTTTCACTTTCTTGAACCATATCATTAAATTACTCTTTGTTTTTATCCTATTGTTATTTAATTATTTTCTTGCAGACCAGGACTATGTAGATTCATTTTTCAATTTGGAATTTTTACAGACGAGATTAAGAAATTTATCAAAAAGTGAATTCTACACCAGTTATTACATGCATTTGACTATCTAATAATATTTTAATAATAAAGGGAAACAGATAACTAATACGAAAAACATGCATTTTTCAAGAAGAACAAGAAAATCAAAATAATGTTAATTTGACCGAATTTGTTATTTTTTGATCATAATAAAAATCTTGATGTCAAATGATCTAAGAATGATTTTATATTGGCTTTTTTTTTATTGTTATCTCTTTTATTTTTATGGGAACCATAACATTGCGAGCAGTGATGTGAAAGCCTGTGTTATATTACATATTCATAATTGGAGATTAAAGATTACAAATTGAAAATTAAAATTCAGCAAATCAGAACAAAATTAATTATAATTAAAATTATTTGACTGGTCGAATTTCACTCTCTAAACTATAATATTAATAAGGATGATATGAATATCAATTCAATAAAATTAATTCAACTACAAATAACTATTATGTAGTACTATGTAATAATTTGCAGTCATATTAATAAATTATCATTTTATTGAAAAAGTTCGCAAATAACATCCAATGCTCGAATAGCCAGTTGAATTAATTTTATTAAATTTAATCTCTAATTTATTGCAATTTTCAGTTTCCAATTTGTAATGTAACATGAGTTTTTTAACAGTATGTTATAAACGCAGATATTAAAGGTGCTTCTACAAGAGAATTAAGCATCGAGCATTGTTCGTCTATTTTCGTGATAATCATGTGACTTATTTTTAGTGAATAGTAAGATCATAATGCTCGACGTTTGACATTTCCATAATGGCTTTAATAATCCCATCTGTGTACGCAAGCATAATCACACACACAACAAAAGACCTGACGCGTGACGCGATCAATGGAAACAAGACTTAACGATATACGCTTTTCTTTCTAGTTAATTAATTCCTAGTTTATCTTACCGCAGTATTGATAAGAGATATTACAAAGTAATTATAAGCAATATTAATTTTATAATAAATAATGACTTTGTATTTACTTTGTGTTAAAACATATTTTAATAAAAGTTTTATTAATATGTAGCTAAAGATGTAACTTAAATACATAATCTTCATTTTAATAATCTTAGTCAAATTATACTATTAGTCACTTTATTCCGACCCCGGGGCCAAATGGAATGCATTATCCGAAGAGAACAGAAAAGTCAAAATGATATCAAATTTATTACTATTTTTAATATCTTTTAGATTTTTTATATTATGATTAATATTTCATTTTATGTGTTATGTTTAATTACATTACTGTACTGTCGTACACAATAAGTACACATCAAACATAATGATGCACCGGATGTCCGACTAATATCTGGTTTATTAATAATATCTGGCGGCAATATACGCGATCGAAATTTTATATTGAAATGATGTGCATTATGGTGTAAATATCCTGAAAATTTTTATCATTGATATTTCTAAAAAATATATCAATATTAATAAAAGTTTTTTTCAGGATATTCACACTATAATGCACATCATTTCAATATAAAATTTCAACCACATATTGTCGGAAACCAGATATATCCGATGCATCTCTATGATTTTAATCAATTCTGAAAAAAGTCAAAAGAATGTCAAAATAATGATGATCAGATATGACATTAAGAAAGCATAAAAAATTTATTCAATTTGATATAATTTTGATCTTTCTATTCTCCTCGAGTGATGCATTCCATCTGAGTCAACTAGCCCCGGGGCCAGAATAAGGTAACTAATGATATGAGGTAATTGGACTAATATAATCAATTTTAATAAATGTTTAATTGAATTTACTGCCAATTAAATATTTATTAAATATAAAGATATATTTATTTGATACAAGAAATGTTAATTTGATTTAACAATCATTTTTTTTTATTGAACAAATTTATTTTAAGTAAATGTTTAGTTGGCATGAACTAAATATTTATTAAAATTAATTATATTTTTTTCTCAGTGTACCATATTATTCGCGCTCTCTCTCTTCTTCCCGTTGTAATCTCCCTCTCGTTGTCTTTTCTTCTCGATTTTATTAAATATTTAAATGAGTTTTTATTCAACGATTTTTAAAATGATATGACTTAGCATCTAATTGTAATATTTTTTATTAGTACAATACAATAAACGCCTTCATTAACTAATTTAATATATGGGATATGACGAAGGAATGGTGTAGGGACAAAGGAATAAATAATTTTAAACACAGAGTAATATAATTTTAATATTTATTTTTTAATATTTTCATTTTTATTTTATTCGTAATTATTTTATTCGTATTATTATCACACGTATAATAATGATTTAGAAGAGAGCTATTTCCTATTTTTAATAATATTTTCAATAATATTTTCAATAATATTTAAAGAATATGAAATATAAATATTTTATAAAAGAAATTGAGAAAGAATATATAAATATATAATATTTATAATTATATATAATATTATATTTATAATTTTTCGAAGAAAGATCAGCTATATTAATTAAATTATTAGAAATGTTTCAAAATAAAATGTAGATATTATCAGAACCATATTTATCACGATTGTTCAGTTTTTAGCATTAAAATGTTTAAAGAAATATACAATAAAAAGCAAAAATAAGTTTTTTTTTTGGTGTAGCTAAGTGTGGTGTTCCTAAAAAAGAACTGATGCACTTACTGCTCCTCGTTTTTTTTTGTCAAAAAAGTATTGATACTTAAATACAATATTTTAAATATAATAATGAAAATGAGATACTTACCACTAATCCCACATTTCCTCGGGCTCGAACACTTCGCTGATGATTTATATTTATAAAATCTTGTATTTTTATGTCTCGACATTGGACGTCCTGATAAAAAATAAATAAATATCATTAATAAAAAAAATTGATATAAAAAAATGGTGTATAAAAGAGCAATTTTACTCATCAGAGGCATTATTTAGGGGCCCAATTTATTTCTTAAATGAAGCCATTCTACAGGCTCATTATCAATCATGAACATTTTAAATTAAAAAAAAATTATTAAAAATCATACTGAAAGAAAAAAATCACCACGTATGTATAGTAAGACTCACCTCCCGAATCGGATATTCATAAGTAATTTCGAGTACGTCTTATAAATTGCACATTTTTCACAAAAATTATGCAGTTTTTTGAAGCTAATGTTGCAGTGATAGAACCTACTGACATACTGACACATTGATCGATTGATTACTCGGGGTTGCACGAGAAAATGTAGATATAGCAATAAAAATTATACATGACTTACGTGACTTAGATGCAATTCTTTTTGACGTTGCGACTATCAGTTGTATATTTAAATACATTCTATAACGCACAATTCTTAGCATGTTTTCCACATTGCATAGTATTAGTAAAATATCTATAATAAATTATTCAAAGATTCTATAGCTTCGTAATCAATGTCCAAGGTTTCAATGATTGTATGTCGTCGAAATATATCAATCATTCACGTTTTTGACGTCTTTTAACGTATGTAAGAGCCTTATTGTCGTCATTCTCTTTCGTACCGATTATAATCAGATTATAATCAGACATTTCCCTATGTTGTATGGTATCATTCTGTCTTCCCATTGCAATCTATGGCGATAAGCACTCAATCAGGAAACGCAAGACTTTTCGGATCTTGTCATCACAAGATATTTCATGACATAGGGCATGTAAAAATGTAATGAGAAAGAATGGCTTTTCTCGCTACTGTCACTTCCTCCATAATAACCTCCTTCCAACAACAAATCCCTGCAGATCCACAAACGATATGGTCACAGTGAACGACTTTTCGAAACTGTGCTCGATCAGGAAGAAATCTTGACTTTTATCCATTATATCAAAAAACAGGGGAGGGTATTATTCTTTCGAAAACGATAATTTACATAATCTTACGTACTACATTGGACATTGGGCTGTATTCGATCACATGATTGTGTATAATGAGGCAATAAGCTATAATATTCGCGGATATATTCTCTTTGAATTCAAATTTTAACATCCATGGTGTCACTCTTGACTTGTTTTGCCGCGAGCAGTCGATTACAAAAGCATAACCGTTCCAAAAAGCAGGTTGAATAACCAGATTTCATATGTTTCGTGGAAGATTTCATAGTAAGAAATCTATGGAACCTTCGTAAACGTACATACATATCAAAGTAGCTATTCTGCGTTTGTCAAAGTCTAGGTTCAAGTCATCGCACGAATATAATTCTGAGTTTAAATAAAGTTTTACTTTGGTTAATTTATACTAGTCGAAGTGAGTTTTATGTCTTGTCATATTATTGTATTTTTTCTATTAGTCTGCATAGCAAAGATACGAGGGCAAGTCAATAAGTTTTTAGAAAATCTGTCAGAGGGCACTCGCAATGTCATGTGACATTACTTTTTGACAAGTATCATCTCTCAGCTGATTACTGTCAAATTTTGAGCGGAATTCATCGTGGTTTCATTTCTGTAAACGATTAAAGCGAACAACCTTTGTATTTTTTGCAAAATGGAAAAAAACGTTTCGTGCAGTGATCTACATATGAAACATCTACATATTTAACGCCGAAAGAAATCAAAGCCGAGTTGGATAATGTTCATAGCACATCTGCACCAGCGTTTATGACTGTATACAGTTGGATGAATGAATTTAAACGTAGTCGTACACATCCACATGTGATGCATTCGGGATGTCCAATTGAGGCTGTTACCCCAGAAATCATTGCTAGAGTCCACGATATTGTTTTGATCGACGAGTGAAAGTGCGCGAGCTTATTAAGACCACAGGCATATCACATGGCACAGTGATTTCAATTTTGCACGAACAATTGAGTATGAAAAAGCTATCGGCAGGATGCTGCGTTTGTTCACTGTGAACCATAAGCGCGACCGTGTGACGATTTCAAAACAATATTTGGAGATGTTTCAACGTAATCCAGATGAATTTCTGCATCGATTCATTACTGTGGACGAAACATTACTTCACCCGAGACGAAGGAACAGTCAAAACAATGGACTTCACCGAGTGAACTAGCTCCGAAGAAGGTGAAGATCATAAAGTCGAAAGATGATGGCCACAGTTTTTTGGGATGCATGCAGTATAATTCGTATTGATTACCTTCCATCGAAGCAAACGATCAATGGCGATTAGCCTTATTGGATCGTTTCAGTAACATTTTAAAGAAAAAAATCATTTGGCGAAGAAGAAAGTGCTCTTCCAAGACAATACGGGTTCACACGTGTCCGGCACCGATGGCTAAATTCAACGAATTCAGCTACAAATTGTTTCCCCATCCAACATATTCGCTAGATTTAGTCCCCTGCGACTATTTCCTGTTTCCAAACCTGAAGAAACAGTTCGAAGGAAAGAGATTCATCATCAGAGAGCAGCTCATCGCCGAAACAGAGGCTTATTTTGAAGGGTTGGACAAATCATATTATTCGAACAGCTTAAAAAAGTTGAAGAATCGTTGGATCAAGTGTATCGAGCCGAGGAAGAGACTATGTTAAGAAATAAAAATGAATCGATCAAAAAAATGTGTTTTACTATGTTTTTCTAGAAACTTATTGACTTGTCCTCATAATATATCGTGGTTTTTCTAACTGAGTCTTGATGGCCCAGGAATGCTTCGTGCTCGGCAATAAGGGTACAGTTCTGAGAAACGGAAATTCATATTTAGATATCGTCCACTTTCCAAGGCTCAGCGTATAAATCCTATTGTTGTATGAATATCCTTATCTCGTTGCTATGTGTCCAAATGTCATGTTGACAGACGGATTGTACGTGTGAAACTCGAACTTGACGATGCTTTGACGATGATCATCAAAGATCGATTCGCCAAAATTCAAGATATCAGCCATCTCAGATATTTCGTACAAAGCCCATAATTGTAAAAATTTAACGTTCGACGCAGTGAGTTTCTTTCTACTGACGATCGAATGTTTTTGATCGCTGTTGTCCCTCTGGCAAAAAATATGTCTCTAGTCTATTTTGTGTGCTCGTTCAGAACAAGCATCTCTCTTTATCGCTGTCGCCTCCGTATATGCAATCTAGCAATGATCTCCTTTCCGTGAAAATCGAGCAATGGTCTATCTTGATTCACAATGCGAAACGTCAGATCTGTAATGTTCCGTACGATGATCGGAAAGTAAATGATCTGTGTCGGTCTTTCTGATATCTTATATTCTGGCGCGCTCGGAAAACTCGTGTATCGCGTGCACACACTTATTGCTATATGCACCCGTGATCACGTTACATTCAATGCGAATGATGTTTACGTTGATAATATTTATCGTCCGATTCATACCATAGTCGTGGTTCCAACATGTGATTCGATGAAAATCCTAACATCCAATATTGTGATTTGATGGTTATTTGACAAGTGTACTTGATCTCGTTTTTCATTGCATTGTTAGCGCGGATAGTCAATGGATACTCTTCATTCTCTTTATGAAACGTTTTCTCTGTCGCAGTATCATTGGACGAGATTGTAAAATTGCACGTCTTAGATATTCGTTTTTATCACGTATTTCGTTCTATAATTCTTTTGGAATTTCCTTGTCTTCGTCAAAGTAAAATTTATTATTCAATGAATTTACATTAAATATTGTAAGTAAGTTTCAAAATGCGTCAGATCAAGCTCGTAATCGTCATCGCTCAAATCTATGGATTTACGGAAAGTAGCATACTGCGAAGATGTTACTCTTACCAGTCAGGGTAAATGTCAGTGACATGTTTGAAACAGTGCAATGTCAATTCTTAAATTAATTGTCAACCATCTGTAAAAACTGTAGACATTTCGTTGTTGTCCACAGTTGTTATTTTAATTGTAACATTGATAAGGCGTGTGATTCTACTCAATTTATGTCATGTCCAGATATTGCACAGAGAGAGAGAGAGAGAGAGAGAGAGAGAGAGAGAGAGAGAGAGAGAGAGAGAGCGTGTGCGTGTTTAAGAAAAAGAGAGAGTAGAAGGTTATTATACATAAAATCCTGAAAGAATTTAGGTATTATAATTACATACTTCATTAAATTTGCAATATTAACTTTCGAAGACTTCGATGTATTCTTCTAATTCTCACTCCAATTCTCACAATATTTTATGAATTTCGTTAGCTATTGTACATATATACAAGAATATATACAAAGCAAGCTTAAATTATCCCTGAAGTAATGATAACATCACATTAATGCGTATATTCTTTTCGGATGCTATGTGTTATATACTTTGATACGTCTGATATGGAAAATGAACCAAGAAAGTGTAAATATCACAGGATATGCGCATGCATAAATATAATGCGTTCCGCGCATGATCGTTGGAATCAACATTAGCGGCTTGGTTGCTATTCTGTTTCGCGGCACAGCTAAGCGTTAGAATTGAATAAACGAAGTACTAATACTGAATCACGTATTTGATCAAAATTATTATTTTACTCTATAAATGGACAAAACACAAGAGAGAAAGGACGAAACATAAGATTTTACTTTGTAAAATAAAACATCATAGAATAACGTGCATTTGAGACAATTCTATTATCTGTTCTGACTTTCTGACGTCCGTCTTTTCCTGCGCGCCCCACTGGGCCCTACTTCGCTGGTGTTCTGATTGACTCGCGTGGCGCGCGTAATGATACACAACGCTTCTCTACGCTGTCTTAGACAATTTCGAGAGCTTTCGTTTCTTCGCTACTTCAACTCAATATTACATTTATTTAATTCCAGTATTTTTTTCTAGAAAATATTTACTTAACCTTTAGAGGGCTGGCACTTTTGCTTTGAAATTTAGAATTTTTTAAATGTAAAATTCATGTATATATTAAACGTTTATGTCACGAGGAGTCGACGAGTTTTCTACTGGCCACTATAGTAGCCGGGACACCAATGAAGAAAATTTTCATTTTTTATTTTTAGTGTTTCTTTTGATGTCGCAAAACACGTTTCTGAAGTCAGATTGTTGAAATTTTATATAGAAATAGTATTATTTACCTAGATAAGTCTAAATAAGTTGAATTGAACAATATAGACATTTACATACATATGAAACTTTTCTTTAGCGTAATCCAGGACTAATGACGTAGACGTAGAAATTATTATGTGTCCCTAAAATGCTCGTGACTCTTCCTTCAGTCTGTCTTATAGCCTCATAAAATTTTTTCACTAGCGAGTAAATAAAATCGGTATGCCTCCTAGTGACGACAAAATGGAATTACTATCAAATTCTTCTTGGCAATACATTCTCAGTTATATCAATGAAATAATATAAGCTGAATATTTGATAGGCTGCGGTGATTCAAGTTATACAGACTTCTCTTACTGGGCATAGTAGCAAGTCCGTCCTTCTAAAGGTTAATAAAAATATTAGATTTAAAAAACTAGTATGTTTTTTTCAATATAAAACAATAATTATTTATAATGTTATATATAATTACTCATAATGAAGAAGGCTCTATGAGCTGAAACATGTATATCACTTATGTTTTATTAAATACATAAATCATTTTATTATAAATCTAAAAATTGCTTAATGATCGTTATTTTAATTTAATCTGCTGTGCAAAGATTTAAGTGTTATTACACTTATTTATTTATTGATGAATATTTTTTAATTTAGAACAATTTACACGCAAAAGTAAAATATTATACTCATTTACGTAAATATTACATATACGCATATAAAATATTATCACTCTAATTGAAATTATTATCTTCATTTTAGAACTTAAAGAATAAATAATATAATAAAATAGTATTTACTCGATTTCAGAACTTTTTTCTGTCGAAGAAGAAAAAATACAATTTCTGAATTGTATTGTACTTACCTACAGTAAATGTTTACTATAGATTTACTTCAACGCAGTAAAGCGAGTTATTTGTTTTAGTCCAACAAATTTCGCAGTGTGAGTAATTATTTATTTTATTCTTAAGATTATAATTACTAAAATTATGTAATAAATATTTTTTATTTAAGAATTACACTATTCTGAAATGTAAATATAATTACTTGTTCTACAAGTAATTTACTCGATTCAAGTATATTTCCCTCTCCAATTGATATTATTTTTACTCAATAAAATCTAGATTTGGGACTAGTGTAATTCTTAAATAAAAAATATTTACTTAATTTTAATAATTATAATCTTAAGTTCAGAATAATTTATTTATAATCAACTTGTTTTCCGTAATATTTAGGGGTTCTAATCTTTTCTGGACACTGTATATATATTGATATATAAATATATATATATATATATATATATATATATATATATATTGGGAGTACAAATTAGTTCGGTCCGTTTCCTTAAAGATGGCTCCAGCTGTTGTGAATGATTCATAGTGACAGCTGATTTTGACAGTTTCAGAGAGGTTAAACATCTGCTAATAATATTCAGTTTATATCGCTTTGAGTTTCATACAAAAACCTTGATTTTTACTGTATTTGAAATGTCGAATTTTGTGTTAATCAGAATTTGCGAGAGGTTTTGATTTTCTGCTTTAATTGGAAGAAAAGTGCGGCTGAAGCCCATCGAATGTTTGTCGAAGTTTATGGTGACACTGCTCCAACTGATAAATCATGTAGGGAATGATTTCGACGTTTCAAGGATGGAGATTTCAGCATTGAAGACAAGTCTCGCTCTGGACAGCCAAAAAAATTCGAAGACAAAGAATTAGAGGCATTACTCGAAGAAGATCAGAGTTAAACGCAAGAGGAGCTTGCAGAATCATTTGGGGTAACTCAACAACTATTTCTGTATGATTGAGAGCCATGGGAATGATTCAAAAACAAGGAAATTGAGTGCCTTATGAACTGAAATCGAGAGACGTAAAAGCGATTTTTCACTTTCGAACAGCTGATTCAAAGACAACAGAGAAAAGGTTTTTTTGCATCGGATTGTGACTGGAGATGAGAAGTGGATATTCTACGACAACCCCAAGAAGAAAAAATACTACGCTAACCCCGTTGCCATCGACTTCAACATCAACACCACGGCCGAACATGGTTCGAAGATTATGCTCTATATCTGGTGGGACCAAAAGGATCTTGTTTCTATGAGCTGCTGAAACTT
>Ga0157364_1004071_pt1 | contig 14462 bp, 5 predicted proteins | sample AttsexASBM2_FD_111476 | JGI IMG/M metagenome (GOLD analysis project Ga0157364, IMG submission 111476) | Fungus gardens microbial communities from leaf cutter ant in Ribeirão Preto, State of São Paulo, Brazil - Atta sexdens ASBM2 | ecosystem: Host-associated > Fungi > Mycelium > Unclassified ... | reverse complement strand
TATATATATATATATATATATATATATATATATATATATATATACACATACATACATATATACACATTTTACTGTCAGATCTATGAATAGATACGCGGATTAACATGAACGACAGCGTGTAAACGACTCTTCCTCTATTTGTAACTCCTTTACATTCCCTCTTCGTTGTTGCGCGTGCTTCGATAAGGCGCCACATATCTAAATCGAGTGAATCACCGACCAGAATCTAAAATGATGTTACACAATGCTTGACCAAGATGATTAACTGCAGATAATAATAGTAATTATTTATTTACCTGGAATTTTGTGATTGTTATTTTTTATTTTATTACAATATTGCACTTTTTTGTATTATACATATATATATAATAAGATATAATTAATCTTCTAATAATCCTTTAGAAATATATATTATTAAATATATATTATATAAATGATTGTTTTTTTAATTTTTTGCTAGATATTGTATATCTAAATATGTAGAAATTAGAATTGTAAAAAAAAACACAATTTCAAATATTATAAATATTTCGAACCAAAGATTTCATATTCTTGTATTTTTATTCATTTGAATAATACAACAAATTGCATGATTTGAGTATTTAACAAACATAATTATTTGAGTATTTGAGTATAATATTTTATCTAATATTTTTTTATAAAATTCAACAAATTTTATTTTAAAGAAAAAGATTTTTATTAAATAAAATGAAAAAAAAAGCACAGTAAAGTTGTCATATTTTAGTATCCAATATATTCAATATCCAAAATATTACGGAAATGTTTCAAAAGGGTATAAAAGAAATTCCTAAAATGCGTCCGTTTTCGAAACAAATCGATTTAAATGACCAATCGATTCGTGATGTGCATTATCATTAGGGATGCGCACGCATGCACGATCTGGCAAAGTTAATTAAACGCAATCCTAGTTTCCCGTTGAAACGTTTAACACGCCTCGCATATTCAAAGTATTTCGCACGCGAGTGAGTGTTTGTAGGTAGATATTTATACACGCGCGCGTAAGACCGCGTGCGAGAGTACCTCCAGGAGGCCACGCGTGACTTAATGCAGTGGCTTCGCATCCAATTCGTTCCAAGTATAGAAGGGCGTCACGGACGCGCTCGTTTCCTAGTTTCGCATCAGACGCCACATGTCATCATCGTCGCGTCAACATAGATTGCGATTTGATCCATACTTGAAATTTTAGCAAGCGTCTTATCGGAGCAACCGAAGACGAGAGATTAGCGAAGCTACCTTTGAACGAATATAAAAAAAAGATAAACATAGTTCATAGATTAGATATAAATTAAAATAAACTACTTATATAGATGTCTCCTTTTTTATTTTTTATTATAATATCTTCTATATAAAACATAACCTACTTATCTAATTCCTTGCATGACGTCAAAAAAATCTAAAAAAAAAAGACCGAATATATTAGTCAAGTTCTTTCTGAAAATTCTTAAATTTCAACGGTTTTAATTTATTTAAATTTTATCAAAATTAGCGTTTTCATAATTTGCCATAAACCGGCATGTGCTCGAATATATATATATATATAGGTACAGCTTATCGCCGCCAGACTATACATATATTTCGCGTCAGACGACGCGCCAAGCTTCTTTCACTATTCAATCATCTCCCCGAGTGCGCTATTGAATTATTAACGAAAATTACAGCAAATGGAGTGTCCCGCCGTCGCAATTATTTACAACATGCCGCGTTTTATCGCTGTGCCGCCGCTGCCGCTGCTTAGAAACGGTAAAGACGGCTCTTCTCCACACCGCCGAAGGTTAACAGCGTAATACTTGACGCCCAGGTTTCTCTTTATCATGTAGCTTTGTCAGCGGCGACGATGTTTCTGCCTTCACGCCGCGTGTGGTATCTATATACACCGAGCTCGCTTAGGTAACGACAACGGTCAATGTACTTTCCATATATTACGTCGATTTAATTCCCTCGCATTTAGCATTTTTTTTATGATTAACCGAAACGGTTGATTGACAAGTATTTCATTTACTATTATTGCTTTGTTGAATTGGTGATAAAGGTTAATAACCTGCTTTATTTGCTATGTGATGTAAGAATGTATCAGGTGTAACATTCCTATGGATGCACATAATTAGTTAAATTCTTGTGATCAATTAGAAATTGATTCCAAATCTTAAAAATTAATATATACCATTAAAATTTGACACTAATCAGAAATTGGTCCCAAATCTTAATCCTTCATTGATAATATGAAATTTTTATCCTTCATCTGCAACCTTGGTTTTCCAACTTCAATGCAAATTTTTATTGTTCCAGACTATATAAAAATACTTTCTAAAAGTGAATCAGTATAATTGTAATATCAGCGAATATTTACTATTTTTCAGTAATAATATACTGATTCACTTTTAGAAGTTATGATTTTCTGCTGATTCAATCTGTAGAACCATAACTTCTAAAAATGAATCATATTTTTGTGTTATTACTGAAAAACAATAAATATTTACTGATATATTTCAGAATCCACAATTAAGAAAATCAACTGTATCTTTAAAATTCAACATTGCCAATGAAGAGTTGAAAACCAATACAAAGCTGTCATTAAAAATTTATCACCAATCAGAAATTAGTTCCAAATCGATTCAGCTGCCAAAGTATGATGTTGCACTTTCTATTTTTACATCATGATTTGCGTCTATAAAAATTATTAAAAAATGAAGTATGAAACATCGTGATATCGCGATAACGATCGAGTAAGACGAGTGGTTGCAGATTCCGATGCGAGAATTTAACCGAGTTGAACGTGCTCTAAAGATAATATGCACGTGAGAATAAAACGAGAGACGTGGTGTTTCTTCCATCGTCATCATGAAGTGTCGCGGTGTACTCTTCACTTTGAAAAACACCTTTTTTTTCGTGCACGTATATTTAGGTCAGACGACTCGCCTTCTGCCTACGTCGAAGTTAATTGCAGGTGTAATGTGGATTATGCCTGTGTATCTGCGCCGACCTGTACGTTCGTTCATGTGTGCAGATACGTTTGTACAGCGAATATATGTGTGCATCCCGCAATCAAACTTTTTGCTCATTTCTCCCTTTTGCTTTTTTTCTTCCTCGACGTCTTGATATACGGTACCTTGCCGTGGTTTAATTCGGTTCTTCTTGCTAACGTTGAGAGAACAATAACTCGCGTGATATAGGAAACGACAAGAATGTGGATCATCGTCAGTAAATGGTACACGAATTGTTATTCTCTTATTTTAGTATCTTTATATACATTATCTTTAACACGATAATATAGAATTATAATTAGTTGTAATTATTAATTTAGCGCGATATATTTAATTATCTTCCTAATGCAGATTTAAATTTATCTATCAGAATATCTTTATAATTATATTATTTCTTAACTTTACGTGTTAAATATTAATGTAATTTTTCGAATAATTCTGCTGTTTATATCTTTGCATTCTTATAGCAGAAATCTTACATCAAGATCTTACTGATACACGAAATATTATTTTTAATAATATTTCGATCTTAATATTTCGATCTTTAAATTATATAGAAAAATTATATTCTGTTTTCGCATGTATTTAGAAAATATTGTTTGAAAGCATATTCTGGTATTTCTGGTGCAGAAGGGCCGGTTATCTCGTTTAAAGCTGTGTCAGCTTCCGTAAGTTAGATAGACAATGCAGATGTTACTGCTCGTCATTTACAAAGCAAAAAACAGCAAGAGTGATATAAAGTATTGCAAAAGTTTTGAATTATGCGTTTTTATTTTATCCTTTTTTTGTACATATATAATCTTTTTCTCGGACTTTTTTATGAAAGTTATGTTTTATATATTGCTTTCGTTTGATTCTATATACATATTTTCACATGTGATAATTTTTTTCTGCATTGTTTGAGGCTAAAAAGCAACGATTAGTTTCATACTTTATTTTTTGCACTTTTTAAGTGAGTCAAGTAGATATAATACCAATTCTCCATCTTTCTAAAATGTGTCAAGCAACACAAAAATGGTTAAAGCCAAGCTAATAACGCTTTTCCTCTCCTTAATTTTAATTTTAGTAACTGCAACGTGACTATTTAACTTGAGAGTAGTCACCTGATTTTTTTTTTTTTACGTAAACGATCACTTAGGATGTTAAATTAAAATTACAATATTATTAATAACGTATCGTATATATTATTGATTGTCCGATTTAATTAATTGAGAACATTAAGGATATAGATTTAATCAAAATTTTCTAAAGAAGTAAGTAATAATAGAAACAAAACGAATATTAAACAGTTATTTTTAAAAAATAATGATATTAATTAAATATATTGTTTTTTTATTGTATATACAAAACAATATCTTATAACAATTCATTATTTTGTGCCGCAGGAATATAAAAATATCGTTCTATTCCTGGATTAAAAATGATCATGAAATAAAGAAATTAGAAGAAGAATTAGTTTTGCCAAACGGAACATCATCCCTTCAAACTTGCAATTGTTATTATTGTGTCTCGATAATTCTCATAATATTGCACAAAAGTATTTGCTTTTTCAAAATGCTTCTATTCTTCTTTAAGAGTCTGCAATCTTTATAATCGTAGATATGCGTGTAAACTTATCGCTCGCCTTATCATCGGCATTTCATCGATTAATCACTAGTTAAACTTCATATGCTAGAATCGCTCCAGTTTCCGCGATTATCCAGGGAATCGTGAACGAGGCGAGGAATGGAATCGGTGGAAGTGAACGAGATATGACGATGCTAAGAAGAAACCGGTTGGCACCGTCATCTATTTCCAGCAATCTCGTCACACGCAACCGCCGAAAAAGTTCTCTCCTTCGGATTGTGGAGCGACGCTCTATAAATACGCGCTTACGGGACTGTGTAAGTGTAAGGTATACAAGTGTGCACATCCAACTGTGTGATCATCTCGAATATGAACTCACTGCCATCAATTAGTCAGCGACCATCGCTCCGGCTCGTTCGATTCTTTTTCGCTTCGTCTTCATTGCAAGGGGAGAAGCCTGGATCTCTTTTTATTCGCGGACGCGAATCAACGCGCCCAAGTAATACTTATAGATCATGTCGCGATTAGCTCGTTTGGTTTATTTTGTATAATTATCAATATTTTAATTCATCATTTATGTTATAATTTTAATTCGCGCAACCAATTAGCATATAGTTTTTTTCGTGCGAATTTTTTACTTACTCTTTACTATTCAAAATCCTCATTTTTGGATGACAAAATATTTTATTTTGCAAAGTAAAAAGTTCAGGAGAAAATGTATTTAAGTATTTTAAAAATAATAACATTAAAGAAGAATAACATTATTAAAAATATATGCATCTTTATAAATAATATGACATTTATATTAGGTGTGGGAAAAAGTTCGTGGCGTTTTTCCCATTAGATGACATTAAAAAAACGCTATGAACTTTTTCCCACACCTAATATATTTTAACATATAATACTGTATGTAGATTTATGCTGTTACATCTCATTTAAATATAATAAATGATTAAATTTTATTATATCGATTCTATAATTATATTAATTTTAACTATTAATTCTCGATATTTCTTTTATTTTTATTAATATATGAATAATTGCTTTATTGCCACTAAAATTAATGATTTTATTATCATTTAATTACATTTATGGTCGACAATCAATCTTTTAAATCGCGTTTCTAAAGTATGCAAAATTTTAATAACCCTATCTACTCGCAGAGAAATGCGATACGTGCGAAATCGGGGAATAGCAAGGAGATTAATCGAGTTTTTCAATTAACGCGAATATAAATGTGAAAATTCAGAATTTCTGTCTCTCATCTTTGAATGATCTTTGTTCGAGCCCGAAGACGGTGATAATAATCGCGAGGCCACGAGAAGTAACGAGAGAATATTTTATCCATGTGTGCAAATTGCAATTATTTTATCTGTCATCCGTCTCGATTTGCCATTAAAGAAAACATGTTTTGCCGAGACTTGACCTCTTTTTAGCTGATCGATGAATTAACGATGATTACCTTAAAGCGTTGTGAATTTTATTTATTTGCGAAAATAATTTGCATACGAGAGCGATTAAAACTGAGCGCAAATGATGAACATGATTTGATAGCAAAATAAAATAATTCATTACGGAAAGTGCACAATATCTATAATCTCAGAGAGAAGGCAAATATGCGTGAAATAAAGTCGGGACTAATATAATTTTCTGCATCTTGCGATAATCGCGGTGCAAAGTTGTATTTCTGCATGATCTTTCTGCGAAACTGTCAACAAATCTGGGTGTTCGACGAAATGTTTTAATTTAAATTGAAACGTACAAGAGAGTAGATCGTAAACGACAAATAGATTTTGGTAGTCAAAAAGAGGCTTTTGGAGAATTGTCTTGCAGGAATAGCGCAGATGGATCGAATTGCGATTGTACTATTATACGATATACATATGTACAGAAATCATCGACCGAGACTCTATTTTTAATGGTTTTTCTCGCGTTGAATGAATTTTGATGTTTTATTGATTCGCGAATTAGAAATGCCTGCGAGATACACGCGCAGAAGAAGTAGAATCTTATTGTGCGGACTTTAAAACCATTATTGAAATAGACTTGTTCATAAATACACGCATTTGTGACAATTGCAGTGCATTTATTACAAATACTCGATACAGTAAAACAATATGACTGACAAAATAAAATATATAATTTGTTTGCTATCTTGTTAAGTAGAGAGTACTAGAAGTAGAGAGTAAAAAACTTACTCTCTACCTCTTATTTTAAGATATAAGAGCAGTTGTTCAGTGCTTGAAATAAATAATTATTATTTTTCAGTAATAAAGCCAGTATTAAATTTCTGTAAATATTTGATTGTGAGATTATTGGTTTAGATTTCTAAAAAAGAGAGACTCAACATAATAATAAATAAATATAATTCGAAACTCATCTTTTATTATTGTCGAACTTTCGAAACAAGAGATTGTTTAAATTCGGTACGAATTTAATATATTCCAGAGATTTAATAAAATAAAAGAATAAATTAAAAGTCAAAGAAAAAATTATTTGCTTCCTATTAGAAACTGGTGTCTCAATACAAGTTTAAAAGCGCTATTGAACGCAGGATTCTACAAATTATCATACATGGGCGCCAACTTTTGCGGGGAGTGTGGAGTACTCCACAAGTCAGAATTTTTCGTGTGTGGAATTCCATGAACAATTTTTTAAAATAATTAGTGTTGAGAGAAAATAGTTAAATTTTTTGTAACTTTTATTTGAAAGTTTCAATTACTGAGCGAACAGAGCGCAATAAAATATTCACGCAATTCTCTTTTTCTTTGTAACGTAGTCCGTACTTTTTTTCTCCGCTAATATAAAAAATCGCTAGTAATCTATGCTTTCTCGTAGAGTCAGTTGAGGCGTTCGAGGAGCGTACTGTCAGCGCGTCACTACTTATTTTTCATTAGATATTAAAATAAGGATAGAAGCCTTCTAATTAATAAAAAGAGCCAACGCAACGCGTAGACTCGTCTGTAATTGGTTCGATATTTTTCTTTATGTATTTCATTAGCTAACCTTTTGACGATGAATTGTTGCAGAAAAGTGCTGCGCATCCAATAATTTATTATCCGTACATTCGGGGATTTCGGAAATTGTCTCGGATAGAAGGAAAAATGTAAAGAAGTAGAGATTTCGTGCCTAGTGGACATGATTCTTGATAGAATTTGCAGTGGAGAAACTAGTTTATTATTAGAAAAATATTGTTGTGTTTAGCTAATAGTAGCCAGTTCGTCAGAGGAGAATTGGGAGTTTACTTTCGCTTCGAGAATAAAAAAAAAGGTCATGAACGTGAGGCTGAAAGGAAAATATTGAAATATATTCATTTTTTATATAGCGACGCTGGTCCAACACATAGCTAATCGGCAAGTTGGCGCCCTTGATCATATATTTAATATATATCTCAAATATCTCAAAATATACTGCGGCAAGGAGGTTCTCGAAAAATTAAATAAAAAAGTTATTTATAATTTATAAATAAAAAAGTTATTTATAAATTTTTATTTTAAGCAGTAATTATTTAAATAATAGATGCTTAAATATAGTTACAGATTACGTATGGTCATCTGATCATGAGTCGCGTGTATAGATAGAGTGCTCATTTAGTGTGCTCATTAAATCACTATACAGGTGATTAAATATAGTAGGATTAAATATAGTTTATAATGGACTACTCTGAATCAGCATGAATAATCATCTTTAATTATCCAGTGACATACTTGGCACTGATATTAATGATTATCTGATTCAGATTTAGAGAGTACATTTAAACTATTATCTCTTAGAAACTATTTAGAATAAAAATAAAAATACAAATTTTGAAATAAAAATTTACAACTTAAAATGAAAATTTATAAATAACTTCTTTACAAAATTTTTCGAAAATTTCTTTGCTGTAGTATTTCGAGTTGCGAATTTTAGGACACTCTGTATATTTAGTTGCGGTGTGAAGATCACATCAGAACTTTTAACTTTTATGTAAATAATGCGTATGGACTGTGCCTTTGTATGAATAATTCCGCGGTTTACGCCAGGCGGACAGAAAGCGTTTTACTCACACGCGAGTTACAAAACGGATCCGATTTTTTTTATTCTACCTCGAGAATATCTTGTCTAACGCGGACGCTGCGAGATAAATTTCCCACTCGCGACATGATTTATAGAAACTCAATGACATGCGGGATGTAGGTATCTGCGCGAATTACACAGATGTAGGTTACACCATTAAAAATTAATTGTAGAAAGGAAATAATCTGCTCTGTTACGCAAACGATTTTTCTGCAACTAGCTTATTAATTGTTCTTCTGTAACTAATTTATCAGTTGCTTAATTGTAAACACTGTGCCTACTATATGTAATGCATAAAAGCGCAAGAAGAAGAGAAATATTCAGATACAAGAAAGTATTAAAAAATTTAATTAAATACATAGATCTCTGGAATTAATTTTATTGGACCATCAAAATAATTATGTAGGATGCTCATGATTGCGAGAATATCAAAACTTTTTGTAGCGTTGTTCATCTTTCGAGCGACCTACATAATTATTTTGATGGTTCAATAAAATTATTTTTAGATTTATCTAGTGCAGCTTCTAGATATTTCAGCAAAACCGTTTTTCACAATAGTTTACATTAAAAATTTAATATTTGAAAAAAGTTTTATAATCTACTCTCTAAAAGTGAATCAGTGTATCTTAAATTACTGACTTTAACTGCTACGTTTGTAATTGATGTAATTATTAACAAATTGATTGAAATGTCTTTTAATCTGTAAAAAATCATCTCTAAATGTGAACTGGTGTATTATTATTGAAAAACAGTAAATCGTTTATTACATTAGTTATAGATGTAGCACTAAACTCACTGATTCACTTTTAAAAAATATGTATGTAATTATAAGATTATTCTTTTAAAATTTTATAATTTACATATACAATATAAGATAAAATTATTACATTATATACATTATATAAGATAAAATTAAACATCATGTTGAGGCGAGCAGATGATTTATTTGCACGATGTCGTTTCATTGCGACGCGATAGGTATGTATAACGAATCTTTGCGCTTTTGTCAAATATATCGATCAGATAAAGACATTCCAATCGGAGAAACAATGTTCACGCGCTCAAACAAGGTGTGTTAAAGAATTTAATTTTGGCTGCGTGATTTCTATGTGATATAGAGAAGATGCGAGGAAACGACCACGCATGACCCTGGCATTATGCGAATTCTCGGCACTCTACTAATTCGGTCGATTCATCATTGCCTACACATGGAATCGTATAGTTTCGTATCTCGTTTGGTCGATTAATAGATTTAACACTCATCTCAATTATCATCTTCTCAAAAAAACATTTGTTTCAATTTGGTAATTTGATAACGTCTTATCCCTGATTTACTAATTTGTGCAAATAATTCGTAACAAACGAATAATTCATACGAATTATATTTATCAATATTACACATTTCTACACGTTCTTGTTGTTGTTGTTTAATAATTAATCCAACGAACAATTGTTGAAGCAATAGAAGATTAACAATTATTTGAATCAAATATTTTCTTCAATTTTATAACCGAAGAAAAAAGAAAATTTGATTCTTTTATCTCTACGCTGCAAATATTTTATCCTTAAAAAAAATCCTAAAAGAAAGAGTTCAAAAGAAGCGATTTTTTCTTATCTATCAGCGCGGATATTCGATTCAAATTCATCGATATATAAAAATGTGTATGATATAGGCAAAAGGTAACTCCGATATATACGCCGTACCTATTAAAAACTTAATTTATTAAGTTTACTATGTTTAAAGTGAACGAATTATATGTATCAGTTATCAGTAAAAATTTTATACTGTCTATTATGGAAAAAAAAAAAAAATAGAAATCTGAAATATTTATTTTTCGTGTTAAAAAATGAAATCTTTGCATTTTTGTCATATATCCCATACATTATACAAATAATGCATATAAATAAGATGTAAAATGATATAATAACTTATAAATTGTATTTATAGAGTTTTATTAAGGAATAAGAATAATAAATATGTAGGTATATGTAATAATAAATAATAATTTCTTCCTACATATTACAAGTGTTATGACATGAGTTATATGTTTTATGTAATGCGTTTATTGCATTTAGTACACTGAATTCAATCTGCGCACTTTGTACGTTTTGGGTATAAATCCTGCCCGCTAAAAATGTCATATATCCCAAATAGATGAGATATATAAGACAACAAACTAAACAAAGAATACGCAAGCAAAGCACTTGTATTTTGTATTTTATACAACATACTTTACTATTCCTCTTCACGTATGTATGACGAAATAATCACTAAATCTTTTACACGGCCTATATGCAATAGTCATTTTATATAGATTATAATTTATGATGGTGCTGCTTATTACAGTGACAAATCAATTCAACTCACAATAATTTCATTAATATTAACAATAAAAAGCTGAAATTATAACATAATACTTATATAACATAAAGGCATATAACAGAGTATGACGTGTAATAGAGTGTAGGAAAATTATCTCCACTCCTTCTATTTTTTTCTGACTTCTGCGGCGTAAATTCCAATGCGGCGATTTGCCGGAATTATCTTATACAAACAATTCTCAACAGTTATAAGAAATCGCGGTTCCATTTCCTTTTCTCGAAGTATAGCGGTCTCTTCTATCGCGTTTATAGTAGGTTCTCGATTTTTTCGTCGATCGAAAAATTTTGCCACATACGCACGAAACTCGCATCGCCGATACGGTGTAACGAACCGTAACCGCAGTCGCGAGCGTGCCTCTCGTTCTTAACTTTGAGTCCGGCCAACTAGTCAATCGTCCATTTCTCTCTGTAATGTCATCGCTCTCAGGAAATCGCTCGAAAGGAAAGTCAACCGGTTTAGGCACGCGCCGGGATAACGTCGCGACGTCTTCTTGGACATATTATGTCATGCGGTTTGTTTGCTCTTTTTCGCCTGCGGCTTTTTTCATCGCGACCATGGATCCACGCCGATCCTACCAAAAACACCGTTTTACTCTTAACTCAGTGAAGTCACGACGGACGGATCGTTTGCTCTTCTCTTCCTCGATGGAGAAAACGAAAAGGCTAGGCATCTGTCAATGACTCAAGCGAAGCGAAAGCTCTATGACCCGCTATTTTGTAGGTCTTTACAGGTCTTTTCTCCGATGTGGATAAATTATTAGTTGAAGCAATTAACATCGCTATATCAATGCATGAAGCGATGCACTGTGTGCAATACGCGAAACAAATAAAACTGCAAGGACATTAGCAGCTTTGCTCAAAGTTAGCTTTATATATTCCTAAATAAATATGATTTAACATTGTTAATCTTCAGTTTATTTTTTTAATATTTAATATTTATACAATTGAACTTTAAAAAAATTACATTTAAAATTATTATATAATTTTTACCGTGAATTTTATTTCATTAATTCACAATACCTGCCTAATTGCAGTGAAAAAATCAATTTATTAAATATAGATCTAAGTAAATATTTACTGAATATAAACAAATATTTGATACAAAAATCATTAATTTAATTTAATTATCATTTTTTTTTATTAAATATTTATTTACTATAAATGTTTTGTTAGTATAATACTATAAAAATAAATATTAAGATTTAGTAAATTGTTTTTCATTGTGCCGTGTAATCCTACTAAATGTAATATTAACGTTGAGATTCATACTTACCTAAAATTAAATTTGCCTATCTTTCTTGGTTTATCGTGTTCATTGCAAGATTGTTGAATATTCTATTATCGGTTATATGATGTCGCTGGACTGATGATGTCACGCGACGGTGACGTAAGACACAAACAGCCAACACCATACATAAAACACGACTATAAAGTGCTGAAATATTAACGTAGCGACCGAGCCACTAATCTTCTCATACTCGAGGTGCCAGAGCTCTCATTTCCCTCTTGATAGACGAGCGCAATTCAAGTATGATTCGTGGATCACTTAAGTCGAGTCTTCTAATTCTTTAAGGTCGATACTACTGCGCCTAACGACCAAATCGCCGGAACGATCCGTAATCGTGATGATTAATGAGAAAGAGGGGAGATTTCTTTTCAAAAGTTAGATAATAAGCTGCATCGAGAAATGCATTTTATAATTATTAATAATATAATTTGTTATGTATCTGTTTCATAATCATTGTATTTTTATACATATAATATTATAATTTTTATTAAAAAACTGCATTCTTAAAGTAAATACTTGCAACAGATCGTCTCATCTTTCGTTAATTATTGTAAAGTTATTCCTGATACAACGCTCCCTCGGCGCTCGTATGTATTTCGCATAATCAATTTCCGATGAGTTCGGTAATGATCCGGTGGTTGAAGTGTTGGTCTGAAAATGTTAGAATAATTGGCGCTTAATTGGAAACACGATACCGATACGGTGTATTAGCTTCGTCTGCGGGACATGCGGTAACTTCAGGAGAATTACTGAGTTATAGGATTGTACGAAATAATATGTGTATGATTCCGACATTGGAAATCGGTCCCTTTGATAAAATAGTTATTTAAATCGATTTCGTGTGTCAATTTCGATATCAAATAATTGTTGTAATGTATCTCTTACAAAAATCTAATTATTTAATACTGAAAGACAATAATTAAATTACTTTAAATATTAAAAGCACATATATTTAGTACTTGTGATATTCCAAATAAATAATCAATTACTGTCTTTTAGTATTAAATTAACTGATATTAGATTTCTGTAAAAATACGATCTCTACATATAGTATGTACGTATTTATATATGCCATATAAATAAAATTATCTCATATAAAGCAATTGATGAAACTCGCACAAATGAAAAAAAATCAATATTATTATGAAACTATTCGAAATGAATTTCGATTGGAATTATTCCATTTTCCTTCCTTAAAAAACACAATAGAAATCTGGGGAATAATTGAATAATTCCGATCAGAATCCAATTCGAACAGTTCCATAATAAGATAAATTTTAAAATAAATTGGCTAAAAAATAAATAAGGCTATTGGACCTTATATTTTCATTACACCTGATATTTCATGAAACGTGACTATAACAAAATGCAATAAATCTAACGCAGACAATTCGTTATTTCCACCGCGACTTTTAGGATTATAAAAAGATATCACGACCCTGATACACGCGCGCGACGTAACGATCACTCTTTATTTGACTCGGAATATTTCTTTCGGTGAACTTTGAAGAATTCGATATTGTACCTATAGTAGAAATAAAATTACTACAAAAAGAGGGGAAAATTCTTACATCCTATCGGAATGACTGACGAAAATAAAAACTGAAACATAAGTCGAATGTAAGGAAAGAGTAATAAAAGCATAAATGATACTTTTAGGAGGCAAAAATTAAGACAACAAAAACAGCCTAACACATAAAAATAGCCTAAATATTTCTTTTATATTTTATTGTTTCCATCGTTGTCTCCTAGAAACTTTGTTTACACTAATTGTGTCACTTTTCCCTTATATTCGATTTATACTCTCACTTTTTTCATAGTCAATTAAAACGATGATTATTCAGCATCGGCTTGATGTCATGCTTTTTCTTCTTCTAGTTTCATAATACAGACAAATAAAGACTTATCATTTAAAAATTGCTATAGACTGTAATTTTTAACCGATAGAGACAATTTTTTAAATTAATCGTTAATTCATTTTTTTAAAAAACTATAGAGTTAGAAAAAATGCCCTCTAAAACATGATCAAAACATGAATTTCTTTTAAAGGTAAAATCTTATACTGAAAAAAAAATTTATTTATAATCAAACTCCACAGTTTCCTTAGAAATTATTAACGATTAATTTGAAAAAAATTTTATCTTGATTGATTTTTTATTTATCCCTTC
>Ga0157364_1004070_pt1 | contig 14462 bp, 7 predicted proteins | sample AttsexASBM2_FD_111476 | JGI IMG/M metagenome (GOLD analysis project Ga0157364, IMG submission 111476) | Fungus gardens microbial communities from leaf cutter ant in Ribeirão Preto, State of São Paulo, Brazil - Atta sexdens ASBM2 | ecosystem: Host-associated > Fungi > Mycelium > Unclassified ... | reverse complement strand
GTCTATAGCGAGGGAAGGAGAATAAAATTGGAACAGAAATGATAAGAAAAGAAAGAATGCAAGAAGGCTTTCATATGCTGAGAACAGTATCATTTTGCATGCACGAACGTGACCGCATCGTTAATGACTGCCATTTTCTTTCCGGAAATATCGTTACCGTGCATGGCAAACTGTTAATCAATTTGTACTCGATAATACATTCATCTTGCTATAAAACGTGAGCGCCATTCTTACGCAATGACGCAATCATATAATAATTTTATATTATTTACTTTATCATTTTTTCTTTTATATATATATATTTGTGTGTGTGTGTGTGTGTGTGTGTGTGTGTGTGTGTGTGTGTTTTGTGTGTGTGAGAGATAAATAGCGATCTTCTCATATATGTATAGTGATTTTATGATAAATCTTTTACATATAATAGTAATGTTAGGTCATATAATAATATATTTATCATATTTACATTATTATCGTACTTCTCTTGTATATAATAGATCGTAGATAATAACGTTTAACGTGGCATATTTCAGGTCACGCAATTTTCAGTCAACCCATGGTATATTTATGAGAGAAGGTGACTGCGTGTCACGTAGCCGTTTTCTTTAACGGTTGAGTCGTTCCCTTAGTCCTTGAATGGAATTCTCTTTTATTTGAAAATCAATCTATCTGCAAATGCAGAAAATTGCGAAAATTGTGATCGCTCCTTCATTTCGGCAACACATTTTTCTCGATCGTTGTATCGTTGAGAGCAACGTATATTTTTTTATTTATTATTATACGGCGGAAAAAACGTTAGGGTGAAACGTTCTTTCATTGAGAGTCAACACGTATAATTGAAACTTAATAAATGTTGTGTGAGAATACAATTGAATATTACTGGTATGCTTAAAAATATCAGTGTTTACATTTGACATTATCACCTGTTTAATGAATGAACGACATTCTTACTGCAATGATTGCTACAGTTTAGATACTGGCGCAATACTAGCAAACTACTGGTTTAAGTTACTAGATAATAACTTGAACTCCATACTGGCAGATGGTACTAGTCCATTTTAGTCATTTATCAGTGATGGTCCAGTACTAGCTAATAGAACTTCAACCGTCATTTAACAACCAGTCAGTGATGGCTCAGTACTGGTTGACAGAACTTTGATCAGTTGACAGTTGTAACGATGGCTAAGCGTTGGTTTTGTTGTAACTGCTGACAATCCTATATGGGTTTCTGGCTGTGCGATTGATTCGCTAAATATAATACACAGATAGATTTGGCGCAAATATTTGGGTCGTCCGGTCGATTAAGGAAGGGCAGTTTTCGGCAGTAGATTCGGATTTGCCAGAGGCAATGCGAGATATTCTGCGCATTACGAGAAATCGTACCATTTCGACACCCGAAAGGAGAAGAAATATTCTGCGATAAAACAAGAAAAAAATTTGTGCTAGAGTAGCGCAATAAATTCCGTAACTTATTGTTATGCACGAAATTGTCCGTGCTCTCGTGGGGAAAGCGTAGTAAACAGAAACGTGCGCAGCAGAGTTTGAGGCTTCTCTTTCTTCTCCGTTTCTTTTTTTTCTTTTTTTTTTCAAAATGTCCTACTTTCTGGGTAATATTTATAGCGATATAAAGCAGCGCAAGTTTCGGAGCCAAATCGAGCACGAACTCGACTCTCGAACTGCTTTTTATCCAACTGTAACTTTTGCTCGCGACCCAACTGCCCTTCTATCGAAGAACCCTTTTTGAATCCCTTTCTATTCCATTCCTCTGTTATCCTTCCTTCTTTCTTCTCTTTTTCAATGTGTACGTTCGCCTTTTCGCTTGGCTCTTCACTGAATCTCACGGACCTGGGAAGAACACCGAGATGTTTGAACTTTCACGCCACGTAAGCGATCTGATATAAAAGTTTATTTGTAAACTCTCGGCCTCTCCTACCGAAAACCACTTTCAGCCATTCGGTATAATCCTTACATAGCCGTCACAATGAACGATCGGAGAATGAAATGTAGAGCTTAAGACACACTCTGTATACAGAGTAATAAATTTGCGTTGAAGAGAGAGATGGGTGCTTATTTCAGGCGTTTCCCAAGCGCCTGATTTATCTAAGCAACTTGGATATAAGGATATACGTCGTATTACGTCCCTCGGGAGAACAGGTGTTGAGAATAATTTCACCCCTGGCCGATTTTCTCGTTCCGGCAACCGCCCATTCTTTTTACGTTGCGCGAAAAGTACATAGAGACAATGCCAAATAGATGTTGAGCAAGAGAAGCTTCGGGCTAAGTTTACCGTGCTACGTTTTACGCGGTCTCTCCACACCGCGTAGAAATTGCATCTGCATCGAAGAGATGCGAATAAATCCCTCGGAAATCTCATGTCTCTCGCAGCTGCAAGAAATTATTAAAACATTTCGGGCGAAGCTGTGCATGTATACCTTTCGATATCTACCGGTAAATCGCGTCAAACTCGGACGCAAGCTTAATCCGCCGCGAGATTTCAACGCGATCAATATACCATGTTCCTTGTCGAATTGTCGAATGGCACGCCGTCATTTTTCACGTCCTGCGACAGGCACCTGAATGCAAATCGCTTTCGTTGCATTTACTATCCGTATCTCTTTGCATTCGCGCCTTCCAGCGGTCTTATACACAGCGAAGAAAAAAAAAAAAGAAAAAAGAAACTGTCACCCGATAAGAATGTCGAGTCGTTGAGGCTTGTAAAATACGCCGATTGAGACCCGAACCTGTCGAGATCCTCCTGAAGAGGATAGAATACTGCTTATTTTTCATTCTGTTAGATATATTGTCCCTTACGCACTGCGGTTTTGTTTTTCCAGCAAATTTGAGCGGAGGGGAAGAGAGAAGATATTATTATAGCATAATGTCGATTAAACACGAATATCTGAATAGCTCAATAATTAAAGCTGTTCTTCCAAGAATTTATTATTCATCCAGCATATTTTATTTTATCACTAATTAAGCTAAATTATCATTAATTAAAAAATTGATCAATTTTGTCTTTTATCTGTTTGTAGCATGATGTCTGTCTGGATGAAGTTTATCAATATTGAACAACATGATCATCTTCGATGGATTTAGATATAAACTTTAGAACGTAAGTAATGCTTTATAAGCAGTTTCCTTTTTTAATTTTCCGGGAGTTGCGTAAGTTAATAGTAGAATCAATTCTGTCAATGGAGTTATGAACTATCTCAAAAAACACTTCCGAAAATTTTGAGACGACAGCAGAATCTTATTACGAATATATACTTTATATACGCTTATATTATAAATACAAGCGTATATGTTTATATTATAAATATAGCGTATATGTATTATATTATAAATATAAGCATGTTTGTATTATAATATAAGCGTATATGTTTCTCTGCTATGAGTAAAAATAAATTTTGTATTTCTACAATTATTGTAATCGATAGATAAATTTTCAGTTCATTGGAGCGAATTGACCTTGTTTGAATTTTTCTATTGAGACAACAGTCATTTCTAAATTAAATACGAGGAAAATGAAGTAATTCGCATGAATTAAGTTTCCAAAATACAATAAAATAAGATTTTATTGTAAATTGGAATGAAAATTGATTTCGAGTTTTTTAGAATGTCACATTTAATATGTGACATTAAAAAAATATATTACAAGTAATAATAAGATTATTAAATAAATATAAAAAAGAATGTTCATTCACAAAGCTACATATAGATACTAAGAAAATCTGTACAGATTAACGTATGACTTTCTCTTTCAAATTTACACTCTCAGAAGCTAAAATTATCAACTTCAACTTTTGATAAATTTCTTATTTAATTTTAATATAATAACATATAATTAATATGCAGTTTCATGAAGTTCCTCTTCTTTTTATTTTATATAATTACTCATTTTGGCTTTTAATTCATATAATGAGTTGAAAGGCAAATAATACGGCTATTTGTATAATGCTATAATTGTCATTTTTCGATATGCTGCAGTGGCAAGTACAATATTTTAAAACGCAGCCTTATCTTGTTGAATTTAGCTGTCGTCTTTTCACAACGATATCAGACAGCGTACGCTATCAACTCGCTTGGTAAAGCAAACGAAAATGTGATTTTGGTACTCCACCGGCTACGGGTAGTAAATCACGTATCGTGGTTGTCGATGTGCTTCCTCCGCTTTTGCCTAATCTAATCTACATGTTTGCTCAATATTCTCACGCACGCGTATCCTCTCGTCACATTTTCATCATTATTTCACGTGATTTTTCCGCCACCACAAAACTACGGCGACGATTTTCAAAGGTGATAATATCTTTCATCCGCATCTAAGTTTGCCGTCGCAAACCCACTGCTCTATATTTCTTATGTTTTCGCATTTTCTCTCTGGAACTTATAAGAAGAAGTTTTTGCAGCTTTATCGAAAGAATGGCGAAACGTCATTCCTCCCGACATGGAACTTTTTATTCTTTCACATTTCTACGACTGCGACGCGCAACGCGACGCGCGTCGGTCGCATCGCATAGCAATCTCTAAAAACCTGAAGAGAAGTTTTAAGCTGTGCTTTCACTGTCCTCATACCCGACATGCTGCGGTCATTAATTTTTATAACTCTCACCGGCAAAGAAACGAAATTCAACGACGTTAATTCACCGTTTGCATAATGTCGCAACAGGATAAGCTGATAGAACTACAACGAATCTTTTGAAAAATAAATGCGAAATACAAGCTTAATACCTCAGGACTAAATTCAATTACTGTTACTCTCTTTTCCGCCGCGAGCAACGAGGACAACTTTTTGTCCTCCTATGAATTCTTTAAATGATACGGTAGAGTACGTGGGAGGTACAAGGTAAAATTTATATTGCGACACGAACAGCAATGCGGGATGTAAACCACATGCTGATCTCGCTCCTGCTCGCTTCTAATCTAGTGGTGAGGAAAAAAGAGTTACACATTGAACATGCAAATATATTGAACAAATATCTATTAAACGGAAAAAGATTTTCATTCTAAAGCCTACTATAGACAATCTATAATTCGCGATCAAATTTAGAATCGAATTCTATTTACAATTTTGCTTAATAACTTTTATTTTTGATCTATTTTAAAATATTATTCTTTATAAAATACTTTTCTTATCTTTTTTGTCTAAAGTCCATTTTACACAATTTATATGATTTCTATAGAAAACATATATTAGTGATATATATTTTAGTGATATATATGTATGTATTTTATTTATTTCAATATTTTTTATGTACACGACACGCAAAATTATAAACAGAATTCTATTCCGAATCATTTTATAAAGAACAATAATATTTTGAGGTAAAAACAAAAGTAAAAGTTATTAAGTAAAAAGCTTGAATACAAAGTGTATCTAAGAAAACAAAGAATACAAATGTCCATAAAGGTAATTTAATTGCTCAGAAAGAACATTAAAGTTAAAAACTTTACTCAAGTTACATAATCCATTAGAATAATCCAACAGACATTAGTGTAACTCAACCTAAAGGTATGCCACATTTAAATTACAATTCTCGGATGCGCAGTAACTCGGAAGTATTTATTGTTATTTTGTCGGAAGGTTGCTATTTGATACAATTGAAATTGGATAAATAAAGATACAGTAAATCCTTTAAAACCTAAGTTAGAAAGAAAGCAGCGCACATATCGATGTAAGCTAACGTAAAATTTTTCCTCAATCTTCATTTAGTGAAAAGGAGAAACTTCAAAGATAAAGAGAGAAATAATTAATCCTTTTTATTTTTAAGAATATAATTATTACTTTATTGCACATCTATTTTAATTCTTAAATAATTTACAGTATAAAGAAAATTCTATAAATTAAATTATTCGATATTTAATGAATCATGATATATTTTTCATTTTTCAAATATCTCTTTTATATTGAATGTGTGACATTAATGATAGCGGAATATGAAACAAAGATGTTTCTCTTTGCTATCTCGTGATTTGCTAACTTACGGAAAGTTAATTCGCTACCTTCCATCTTTCTCAGTTCTAGCTTCTCCTCTAATTATTGCGCAGCAAACAAATTCGAATTACCCTAAATGACTACGAGCACTAATTCGAAGTAGGAACGTACACACTAAGATGGCTGAAAAGTTTAATTACATTTGTCACAGTAGAAAATAGGTTGTTTACGTAAAGACAAGAAGACGTCGATCATTGTTACACACTGCGTTACGTTGTTAGTATGTAGTATGCTTACAACATTTATTACTACACGCTCTCTGCGTTAGTTTCGCTTGAAACAGGAATTACTATTAATTTCAAACCGATTGTTTTGAATAAGATGAATTTTTATCGTAAATAATTTCATTTAAGAAATAACCGAGGCATTAATCATTCGTTTGGCTTTATCGCATACATAAATTAAGTATATGGATGTACGTTTACTTTTATTCAATGATTGCAGTTCGTGCGTGTTATCAATCGATTCGTAAATCAGCGGGAAAGGAAATGCCAAATATATTTCGGCTAGACTAATATCGCACATTTCTCAATCGAAAACGAAATTGCATCGTGTAAAATCACTCAGTTACCAAAATGAAAGCGTACGACAGAATTTATTACGCGACCCACATGGCCGACGCTTCGAGCATGTGATATGTTCGCCATCAATTTTGATTATTTTTCCAACGACGTGGAATGAAATGCTCGCCTATGTATGAAAATATAAATATATTTATTTATTTTTATAGAGTTCAAAACATACAAAATGCAACAAAACGTACAAAATACAACAAATACTTTTATGTATAAATTTTCTTTTGGCAAGAATTTTGTAAAAATTTTGCGAAACTATTTGTTATAGATTTATTAATCACAGCGCAACGGTTAAATAATATTTGCGACGGAAGATCATCAGATTGTACGATTTTTTAAATGAGCTATACATCAGCGGATATCTAATTTCAAGTTTAATTGTCAAGATTGTACAGATCATAATCGCCTATTAAATCTTTGCTCGACGAGAAATCGATTTCAAATTCATCAAAAAATTTATGATCGAAGGAACACACGGTAAATCTGGGTCACTCCATATGTGCCACTGGAACGTGTAGGAAATGCACTCACGGCTTTGCAGTTCCCAGCTCTTTAAACGTTGTTAAATCTAGCAAAGGCAATCTTAATTGGAGCGACATTAAATGCTCGCGTGTATAGGGCTGATGATTCAAATTACCTTTATTAATAAAAGCTCCATGATTCTGCATCTTCAATTCTCCGCTGTCCGTAACACACGCGTAATAATGACTTTCATTTTTTCTCATGGCAAGAATCAGCAGCAGATGTAATTTGTCGAGATAACTCTCGGAGATTACTCGTCGATTAATCAATCGTGATTAATACTAACGGTCGGGCAATATTTATTCCCAGTGTAGATCTCGGTGTGTTGAGGGAGATGGAAAAAAAAATGTGCCGAGGCAGACGGGCGCCAAGCAGAGTTAGATTTAGAGTGCTAGTCATTCTTGCTTTCACGTTTTTACGCACGATGCAGCATGTTGTTCTATCGTGAGACTTGCCTGAGGTTGCTGCAAAGGCAACAGGGAAAATGGCATACAATAGGGCTCGTGCATCGAGCTTCCTAAACGCGAACACGCGAATAGCCGTGCTGCGGTCCAATTGACACGCACAAAACCCATTTAATAGATGGTGGAAACGTCACTACGTCGGGATTAGTAACACGTGACGTATACACACGGTTGCCTCGCTGGGGAATTAAACTGAACATCTCTGTACATTATCCTAATCAAATAATCAGATTATCAGTTCTCGCTCAAGGTGATTATTAAGAAGACGTGAATCTCTTCGGTAAGATTTGAGATCTGTTGTATAACATGTCAGACAAAGCTTTTTTTGCAATTGTCGTTTATGGCGCGTCATAGATGTAATAAGAATAGATTGCACGTTTTTATGACGACATTGTTACTATCGGTTTAGAAAGAGTAATGTAGTTTCAATCATATTACTCCTTTTTTTTTCTAGAGAATTTGAAAAGAGGTACTGAGGGTTAAAGAGAGATATACTCAATTCTTTCTAATAAAAGGAGATTGTGTATCTTGAAACGAATAAAAAGTTACAAAGGTGAAAAAATGAATTTAGAATATTTATAATTTCATTGATCAATATCTAATAAATTAATTTACTTTTGTCATTTTTACCTCATTTTGAAATACACAAATCGATCCCCTGAAACTAAAATCAGGAAATGCACAATCTATAGGACCTAATTACTGACGGTGTCCCAAATATTAACAATCTGATTTTAAATGCTTTTTTAAATATATAAATTATATTATAATTGCATTTAATTTTATTTAAATTTAAAAAATGTCTACTTATAGTAACATTAAATACAATTTTACTTATAATATAATTTACATATTCAAAAAAGCATTTAAAATCAGAATTTGGGACACTGTCAGTAATTGGGTCTTTTATCCTTTCCTTTATGAACGCGTCGAAGCCAGTATAACTCATTGCGGATTGAGCGTTCGCTCGAGTCCGGATTAAAAAAAAATACATTGCGTCGCAACATCTTAATGTTTTTATATGATATTGTAGACAAGGTTCGAAGATGAAAGACAAATCATGTCCTTTGAAGGATCTCGAAAATTCCGACTATGTTCCTGTCGACATTCTCGCGATAGATGCCTATGCGACTTTGCAGTTTCGCTGCAATTCGGCTGAATAGCAAGAGTCGGACACGCTTGGCTAACGCTCGCGTGGGTTGTACACACGTGACATCGATCTGAGGACTTCCCGACCTGGGCGTGGTCTCGCAAAACGGGAATAAAGGACCGCGATCGTTTATCTACCAGCATTTAACGCGGACGTCATAGAAAGGGAGCCATCATTTTTTAAGCGCTATAGTAAATCATTCTTTCTTTGCGAGTAAACTTTATAATCTAGTCCAGTGCAAGTACGCAAGTACAGTGTTACTGATTAGTATTTTATTCTGACGTCTAGTATCTTAAGGATTACTCCACAAATCATTTAAATTTATGACCATCTAAAAATCATTTATAATTAGTACTTATTACGAATGTAGTGTAAAAATGTTAAAAAGATATAAATAGATAATATTAAAAATCTTTTACCATATATTTACACTGAGGGAAAGGATTTTGTTAATTTAACAAGCCAGTACCTTTAACCGGTGATCGGTAAATACGTGACAACAAATTTTGTTGTTGTGATTGCCGCTAGTCTGTTATATCAACCAATTATTAACAGAAGCAAACTATATAGAATCTGATCTTTTGGACTTTTAATGAAATTTTAGACTTGTTTACATAGAATTCGTAGATGATCGTGGAGTCTTAAATCATAGGAAATCGACCAAGCACAATCTAATATAAGGAGAATATTTGACTAGAAATCGTCTGCGATTTTTATATATATATAAAAGCCTCTTATTTGCTAGTGATACTATTGATTATTTGTTATATTAACGAATTAATTTGCAATCGTAACAAATCGATCATTTTTTAAACAAATATCACATTTGCTTTTCCTTGATTTGTTCCTATAACAAAATCATTTCTCTCAATGTAGAAGCATCAGAATGTAAAAGGATGCATGTTAAATAGCTTCTTTAAACTATTAATACAATAAACTATTAACTATTACAATAATTATGTTATATTAAATTATATGTATCTTCGTGTACCATGGATATACATTTATAATATACTTATTTCAAGATTTTTTAAATTGAAAATGTAGATGATCATGGTATGCAGATGAAGCTTGTACGCTTAAAAATTGATGGCAATATAGTGCAAATTAATTCAATAACCAAATTCATAAATTAGTTTATAAAAATAATAGCTTTTTTTAATCACTGTCTGTTTGTTTGTAAAATGGGAATATGACACGCAATGAGCGCTGTGACAGATAGCTGCAATTAAAAATCATACTTTTCATCAGGATCGTCATCAGGAAATCTCTGTGGAAAATTCTCAATTTCCGAACATACAAACTGCGTGCATTTTCTGTGTATATCGATGCGTGTGGATACATTTGCACGAACAATCTGACAAATTTGTTTGACGTGAACGCGAAAAATTCGTGGAAAAATCTCAATTTTTGTATTTTTCAACGGAGAATATCCGGAATATAATTTCCACAAGAAATGGAAGTTCACTATATTTACCGCATGTTTTAATGCGCGGCCAGGAGTTATTCACTTATTTTTCCGACAAACAGTTCACGCCATGCAGGAAATTAAACTTTTCCTTCCATAACTAATTTTCCACCAGGTTTGCGCCACGAAATATTTTCGACGCCAGATTATGGTCGGGAATATTAGTTTGCTCTCTTTTTCTCTCTCCCCCTCCCTTGCATCCTCGCACTTCTCACTGTACCGATACGTTAATTATGCAGCATAATGCTTGTTGGACCCCCGCGAAAGTTCGCCGCGTATTTTACGGCGCGTGCGGAGTTATAATTACAACAAAATATCACCTATTACCAACGTATTTACCGCCGCTGCTGCGGTACCGTAGAGAAAGAGCAAATTTGTTTGGCTACATGCGTAAGTTGGCACGTAACAAGCACAAAATTAAGTTAACAATTTACGACGTTCCTGTTTAGGATTCAGACAACAGTTGAGAATTAGTTCCACCAAGAAGGACCGTCATTTCATTGCCTTCTAACGGATGACCGATCCTTGTGAAATAATGCATTATTGGCAATTATAATGCGTCAACTATAATAGACTCTGTTGCATCAAGTATGTGCTAACTATAACAGAATTTGCCTCTAGGCACTTAGCTTGTAAAGTTGTGTGTTTCCACAAACGACGTTCCAATCTTTGCCAAGAATGCGTTGAAGAAAAATGAGCTCTGTTAATAGTCGCTTATATACGCTAAGCAAGTCTTTTGCATGCAATTTGTTTAGATAGTCAATGTGGGCGGGAGCGATTTTACGATAAAATATAACCTTCTTTCTTTAAGAAATACCTCAGTTTATTACAACCAATTCTTTCATGAAAAAAAGAAATGTGAGCTATGAATAACACAAAATCTAATTATATATGCAATAATTGTGATAAACGGACATTCTAAATTATATAAAATTAAATTTTATAAAACTAAATTACTTTATATCTTATACAAGATAAATTACTTTAATTTTATAAGAATGTGAACTCTTAAACTTAAATAACGACATTAATATTTTAAGATATTAAACTTAATTTTTTGTTGCAAAGTTCATGAGCTGATCACACGTAACAAAACAAAAACGGATAAATAATAAACAACTCCCGTATTATGGTATTAAAGGAGCAGTCCACTACCGTTTAATTAATCTTCACGCAGCATCGTCGAAGCAAAGCGGAAAGCTCGATCCGTGCTTAATTAAGGTGTCTAAGCGCCGTGTAACATCAGACGCATTTCAATGAGCATCCGCAGCAAGTGCCTTAGGAGCACAAATCAATCAAATTCGATTAATTATACAAATCAATAGATCAGATATTAATTTTGTACGATACATGACGTGCATTATGCCACATACAAAAGAACCGACTTTATATATGGCTTTTAAAGCAATTTTTAATTGCTTTAATTAATTATCAAATTTTAAACTTGAAACAAAATCAAGATATCAAAGCAAAGAATTGAAATACTATATTAATTCAATTTAATTGAATTAATTTGCGAATTAATACATTATAATCTACAATTAATTAATAGAATAATATAATTTAGTTAAGTATATAAAAAAGTATATAAGATCAATAATCTCGAAACATTTCAATTTAGATTATATATTGATTATTTTATAAATATATTAATCAAGCTGTTTGTTATAATTTAATTTATTATATTATAAAATATTTTATATGCATATCGTAGAAATACGATAAAATATACTGAGAAACTGCATCAAAAATGATTATTTTAAAAAATGATTGAATTAGTCTCTAAGGAAACATATTTGGTTCAAAGAATTTACCTCCGATATTTATATCGAGAATTCGGAAATCTTTTGTATATATGTAGTACAAACAAATAATGAAACGAAAATGGAGAGAAGCGTAACAGAAAAATTTTTGGCATCACCACTCACAAGATTAAGGTTTACGATGCGCACACGAAATGGAAGAAAAGCGTTGAGATGGTTTATCCCGAATCGGTTGCATCATTTGTCTTCGTTAATCGAGTAATCTCAACTGAAAACTTTCAGAAAATAATGAAAAATGTACCGTTATTGACAATAAAAACTCTGTGTCGTCATGTGGATCATCTTCGAATAGCTAAAGCTTCTTGAGAAATTTCTTCATGCGATTAAACCTTGACCTTTTGATTCCACGAAGCCGTTACACCCCCATATGTCTCAAGAAAGGACGAATACAAGTAGAGCGTTTAGACATATTCATTAAGCACGATTATCGGCGATGTGTGAAAGATCATCGCATCCGCTCGACTATTAACTCCTGACACATCGGAACTGAAGTTTCATCACCTGAAAATTATCTAATTCCGAGTTAATGGAATAACATAATTACGGATGTTTAAAAGGGAAAGATTTTGATAAATTAAGCATTAAAACTATAAATCGATAATACAATGTCATTCATCTCATCAATAAATCTCGCATATTAAATGAAGCGAAAATACGAGCAACATTACTTTCCATTGTGGCCCCGTTACACATATATTTCCTTGGATGTATACGCCAGATATCGAACGAACGGGTGGATGGCTTAATGGAGTTTGACCGTTGATAACAATGATGCGACGGGGGAGTCCTGAGTAATAACGTTGATAACACCGTTCATCGTCGAAAAGCTGTGAACGCGTACATATTGTATTATTGCACACATCGTGTTTATTTGTACACTTGTTCGAGTTTATGCTCGTGTATATTTGCATACGGATTTCGACGAATATACATATTTACTTATACTTGTGCACATTGATATATACATCAAGAATACCTGCTGTGCACGCATGAATGTCAATTTTCAAAGAGCAACCTTTGATTATCTAATAATTATTTCGTAAGTTCTGTTGTTGTTCTATCCAGTCCGTTATTATTTGGAATCATTAAAAAGCTCAATACAACAATGAAACAATTTAAAAAGTTTATAACAATTATCATGTGGAAATCAAAATATAGATGTATTAATTAAGTGATTCTTATATTTAAATAGAATTTTAAGATGTCATAAATCAATTATAGAACCGTGTCAGCATCTTAAGATATTATTTAAAACAGTTTTAAAATAAGAATCTACTACGAAAAAACCGGCCTATATTTTATATTTTTGCACGAAAGTTCTCTGTTGCTATAATAAAATATTTAATTTATTGCAAATTGAATAAAATTTATTACTTCAATTTCTAAAATAAAATATTTTCTATTATAAACGTCTTTCTCTCTTTCAATTTTTTTATTAATTTATTTTATTTTATTTTATCAATTTTTCCATTTTTTTTTACTCTTCTCTCTCTCTCTCTCTCTCTCTCTCTCACACGAATAAGCTAATAAAGTAAAGCAGGAAAAATGAAGTACTTGACATTTCTTCGTTTTCACAAAGAGTGATTTTCGTATAAAACTTTTCGTAGACATATCTGAAACCTTTGTTTTTCGCATCGACGAAGAGAAACGTGCAGGTCAGTCTCCTGCATCCGCAAGACTTAAACCTCCAAGACCTTAACTTTTTCTAAAGTGCAATCTTTCTCGTGCACGAAAACTTCCCGAGACGGACTCGTTGTAGAAAAAAATCGCGTGAAGTGAAGTTTGCTGCTTGATATCACCTCAGCAAAATCTCATTTTTCCGGATTTACATGATTTGGGTTTTTGCAAACGCCTTGATCGCGCGACTCGTACATTATCCGCGCCGTTAACGTGGACGCGTCTTGCACATTTTCTTTTTTGTTAGTTTTTCTTTTAACATATTCCATATACGCGCGGTTGCGTGTATGTTTTAGCGTGCTGTAGCACACGGGAAACTCTCTGGTATCAACGGCACATATAGCCACTATTCTATCGACCGCCCCACATATTATACCTCCACATTCTTCCTCCTACTCTATTCTCCTCGTTCCTCATCCCCTGTATCAAACTGCAGCCAATTGGACCCCCGTAACCAAAGCATAAACGCGCACGCGCGCTTTCCAATTATTTCTTTGCAATTTTTGCAAATAAATAAAAAACTTTGAATCCGTCAGGTTGAATCAACGCTGAGATTCTTAAATATGTTTATTAAGAAAATCAACGTGTGTTTATTAAATTTTTCAAAAATTTTCTCTGGAAATAAATTTTCTATTGAATATATATTTTTTTATAATATTCCTGTTTATCAATGATTAATAAATGTCATTCAGAACCAACACTGGATGTTTTTGTATACGTAATTTATCTTATCGTAATTTATCGATAATAATAATAATAATTTTGTTTATGATAATAATAATAATAATAATAAT
>Ga0157364_1004069_pt1 | contig 14463 bp, 7 predicted proteins | sample AttsexASBM2_FD_111476 | JGI IMG/M metagenome (GOLD analysis project Ga0157364, IMG submission 111476) | Fungus gardens microbial communities from leaf cutter ant in Ribeirão Preto, State of São Paulo, Brazil - Atta sexdens ASBM2 | ecosystem: Host-associated > Fungi > Mycelium > Unclassified ... | reverse complement strand
ATTACATTAATGTCATTACCGGATATATCTAAAAATCTTTTGTTATAAATTGACGTTTGCATTTTTTATGTCATTGACCGGAAATAGTCATATAAATATCCGCGAAGATTTTTGCGGAAAGTCAGTCTGTGTAAAATGGCTGACCGTAATCGCTCCTGCATTTAATTAACAATCAGGAACTCGGTTTCCACAATGTGCTACTTGCTACATTAATACTTCTTGTCCACGCTGTGTGATGGGCATAAGTTATATTGAAAAAGGTAGCGATTGTATAGTATTAGAGATTTTTACGAGCTGTATTAGATTCGATGAATCAAGCAAGTATTTCCATTATATTTGTTTGTGAAAAATTTTTCTCTACATATATTGCTCATTTGTTTGTTCTTTTTTATTACAGCGTGTCTTCTCGTATAATTTTGAGAAGAATATTCATATTGACATCGATAGCATAGAAATTTCTAGAAATTAAAATCGCCGTGGGACCTACTTCCTACATCGAAATGGCCATTGGCGACATCCGAAGCAACCGTATTGTCCTGCCTCATGTGTGGACGCTATTCGGACGCAAAATAAACGAACAGACATCGACCGGTGTAGTCGACTACTCCATCATTGTTAATAATTCAGGAGCTTCAAATTGAACTTGTCAAATTACGTGATGTGGACAATGTGAAATTGTCATTTTGTGATAAGTGTTTATATATGAAATCATCGATAGTACTGTTCATGCTCGAACTTGAACAATGTATAGAACACGTATATTGTGAACTATGCTACTATGAATGAGTGAAAAGTTTAAATGTTTCGTGATTTATTTACATCAAAATTGTATAAATAACAAATGTAATACTATAAATATTTTGCGTAAGATTTATGATAAGAATTCATATATTGAATGCGGATTGATAGTGTACGCTGTAGATAATATTGTATATATTGCATTTCAAAATTTTTATAATTATTGCATTGAAAACTAAATAAAAATAAAAATATCTCAGTGTCCGCAATTATTCTTTCCTTCTTTCCATTCTTCTTTCCACCTTATCTCTACGGTATCGCATTACGCCACATCGCGCGCGACAAATCGCGCTCATTGCACACTCAGCAAACGAGAATGGATTGAAATTGATTAAAATGAATTCAGATTTTTAGAAAGACGGATTCTTGAATATTAAAGTGAATCCTTTTCAATCCTGAATGCATTTTTATTCATTTATTGGAATTGCATAAAGCAAATATCTATGCCTTTTCAATACAATTCATTTATAGGAATTACATACCTCTATGCCTTTCAATCCAAAAATAATATTAGCATTTTCTGCATCGTGAATACTATTGAAATTAGAATTGTGAATAAAAAGTACGATTTTTTAATTCAGTTAAATTCAAAAATAATATCAGCAATTTCTATGCAATGTAAATATTGCTCAATTCAATATTCTGAATATGAAATTCTGTTTTTCAATATAATTGGATAAAAAAAGTTTTTATTTAAAAATGGGCCATGATATTTAAATTTTTTAAAATTATAAGTAGGAAATTTTTAATCCAATTAAGTTCAAAAAAATTGTAACGTAAAAATAATTGAGCTATAGTTCAGAAATAGTCAAGAATATGTTCATTTGTTTCTTTCTGATTAGAAGTAAAATGAATGATCAATGTGAATACTCGCAAAATAAGTCGAACAAATCCGAGACTAATCACAACGCGCGACATCGCCAAGCGAAATTATATTATCCGACACTTATTCAATGTTGTCTCATAGTAATGTAAATTATTTATACTTTATTATATAATTATTATATAATTTCGTTACTAGGTTAACTGGTTGTAATTGAAGTAGAGAGTGAATAACACATTTACCAATTGAAGAATTGGTGTAGCGGATAACGTAGAAGGTTCAATCCAGAGATATCAGGTTCGAATCCTGCTTAGATTTTTTTAATATCAATTTGAAGTAGTTAATTTCAGATATAATTATTATAAATGTCTTAGAAATAAAATTTAACCTTTAAAGATGAATGTTTTTTTTTCGAATATGAAATTAGTGTCAGCTCGGATCTAATCTATTTCAATCCATTCAATCCATTTTCATAGATTTAAAGTACACGAAAAACTGATACCTCTTTTATAAACGGGAAAAAATCGGTTACTAAGTTGGAAAAATTTAAGATAATGATGACATTTGAAAAATTATACTACAATCCGTCGCATTATAACTTCCGCAAAGTCTGCAAACACCCAACTTTTACCAATTCAGGTTTCAAAAGATGTTCCTTGTAGAATTTTGTCTGCAGATGATTGTAATAATCATTATTTCGTTTGTAGTGTTGAAAAAAATAAGTGTTTCCGATTTTTCTAAAGGTAGAAAATTTTTTTTAGCTACACTTCAAATGGCACTAGATTTATATATGAAATCGTTTGTAGCTATTTGTAATGATTTTCCGATCGTTTGTAGTTGCACCGTTTAAAAGTTACAGCAAATTTACAAAAAACAAATTAAGTAACATTGCCAATCTTTGAGATATCAAATCCGATCAATATATCTTCCTTAGAATCGTTCGTAATTGTTTGTAGTGATCTTCCGGTCGTTTGTAGTTGCAGTCTAAACAATAAAAAGATCGCTCTAAAAAGACTTCTCACATTCCTGTCTTCATAGATTAGAAATATTCCAAGCGAACATTGTCTACAATTTTTAGGCGATTAGAATACGTTATTATATTTTTGTTTGAGGCAGCGTAGCTGCCTCGAACTAGTAAACACTAGTACACAGAGGTGGACAAAATATTCAAAAAATTGTATTTAAATACAAAATACAAAATATTCTAAAAAAAAAATTAAATTACATGTTTAAATACATATATTTTAAATACATATTGCATTTCAAATATTGTCCACTCTCAGCTGAGATACAATGCTAGGGATTGTTTGTTACCAAACATAAACAAGGATAAATGATACCCACTTCTGTTTGTAGCTACGTAAAAAATTAATCAGAAATATCAATATCAGAAATTCAATATTTGAGAAAGAAGAGATTTCAAGCTTTTAAATGCTTTTTTAATAGTCTCGTTATGATTATTTTTGAAGTTACATTCTTCTGAATTTTTACCAATTTTTGAGGACTAGGTGATCCTTTAATTTTTTTGCGAAGTGTATATAAAATTTTTTGTAGTTTGATTTTCCGGTTCTTTGTAGATGAATCGTTTAAAAATTACAACAAACAAATTAAGTAACATCACCAATCTTTGAGATATCTAAAATCTGATCAAGGCATCTTCCTTCGAATCGTTAGTTGTTTGTAGTGTAGTAGATTTTCCGGTTATTTGTAGTTATAGTTTAAAAGTTACAAAATATTTAAAATAAATTATATCCCATCGCCAATTTTTGGAATATCTCGAATTCGCTCAAGGCATCTTCTTTAGAATCGTTTGCAGATGTTTGTAATGATTTTCCGGTAGTTTGTAATTGTATCTTTTAAAAGATACAACAAATTTATTATAAATAAATTACTTAACTTTACACGATTGTCATGTAGACAGTGAATGTATAGACAAGGATGGGCAATATTTGAAAGACATGATTGAAACGTATATTTGAAACGTATTTAAATATATTTTCGTATTTTGTATTTTGTATTTAAATACTTTTTTTGAGAGTATTTTGTATTTTGCATTTAAATACTTTTTTTCAGTATTTTTTATTTTTTAATTTGTAAATACTAAATACATTTAAATTATGTAAAAATTTTTTTGATTAAATTCGTACCATTATTGATTCAATCTAAAGTACATTCCATTTCATGCATGATGTGCATAATATATCATTTATCCTTGTTTACATTTGGTAAACAATCCCTAGCTTATGTCTCAGCTAAAATGGGCAATATTTGAAATGCAATATATATTTAAAATTCATATTTAAATACGTTTTAATTTGATTGAGAGTATTTTGTATTTGAATACCTTTTTTTAGAATATTTTGTATTTTGTATTTAAATATAATTTTTTGCTCATCCCTGTGTATTAGTGCTTATTGATTCGGGGCAGCTATGCCGCCTCAAATAAAAATATAATAACGTATCCTAATCACCTAAAAATTACAGTCCAGACAATGTTCGTTTGGAATATTTCTAACTCAAGACAGTGGGATGTGAGAACAGCCTTTTTAGAACGATCTTTTTATTGTCTAAACTGCAACTACAAGCAACCGGAAGGTTATTACAAATAACTACGAATGATTCTAAAGAACATACCTTGATGGAATTTGAAATATTTCAAAGATTGGCGATGTTACTTAATTTGTTCATTGTAAGTTTGCTGTAACTTTAACACAAACGCAACTACAAACGATCGGAAAATCATTACAAACAGCTACAAACGATTTCATGTATATGACTAGTGCCATTTGAGTTATAACCGAAAAAAATTTCCTATCTGTTTTTAAAAATCGGAAACATTCTTATTTTTTAACTACAAACAAAAATCTTACTACAAGCAATTACAAACGATTGCATATATAAATTTAGTGCCATTTGTGTAAGCTATAACTGAAAAAAATTTCCTACTTGTTTCTGAAAAATCGGTAATATTCTTATTTTTTTACTACAAGCGAAATAATGATTACTACAATCGTCTACAGATAAAATTCTACGAGGAACACTCTTCGAAACCTAAATTGATAAAAGTCGAATGCCAACTTCACTCGACTTTAGTCGAAGACTCGAAAGTCTAAGAATATAGGTGTTTCTCTAATAGAATCCAAGTGATACGTATTTTTTAATATTTCAAGTAATAGTATTGGGTTGTTTAAAAAGTTATTGCGTTTTTCCAATAGATGGGGTTGTCCACGTTTATTTGTATGCGAGCGTGACATGAATGTCAAATGTTTATGCGTGTTTTGTTGTTGACACTCAATCTAAAAACCAAAAAAAAAGTTGACGCGATTCGGTCGAGTTTTGCAATTGTGGTTCGAACATGAAGAATTTTGAAGAGCATATTCGCCATATTCTGTTTTATTCAAAAAAGGGAAGAAAGGAACTGAAGCAAGGGAAAAGTTACGTCGAGTTTACGGCAGAAATGTCGTCAAAAAACGCCAGTGCCAGAACTGGTTCGCCCGATTCCATGATAGTGATTTTTCAGTCAAAGACGCTCATCACTCCGGTAGGCCTTCCAAGATTGACGACAATGAAATGAAAGCATTGATGCAAGCAAATAAGCATTCAACGGGAGCTTGCTACCGCTCTAAAAGTGTCCGTTGGAAATGTTCATGACCATTTGAAATCGGTAGGCTTCGTAAAGAAGCTCGATGTTTGAGTACCGCATGAGTTGAAAGAAATTCATCTGACGAATCGCATGAGCGTCTGCGATCAACTCATCAAACGCGAAGAAAACGATCCGTTCTTAAAGCGTATGATCGGGCGACGAAAAATGGATTGTTTACAACAATGTCAGCCGAAAAAGAAGTTGAAGTAGGCGAGATGAAGCATCGGAAAGGCAAGCAAAGGCAGAAATCCACCAAAAGAAGGTAATGCTGTTAATGTGGTGAAATTGGAAAGGACCAGTCTTCTATAAGCTACTTCCAAAGAACAAAACGATTAATTTCGATGTCTACTGTGAGCAGCTGCAGAAATTAAGTGATGCCATCGCACAGAAACGTCCCGAGCTCATCAATCGTAAGGGTGTAGTGTTTCACCACGACAATGCGAGACCACACACAAGTTTGGTCACTCAACAAAAATTGTTGTAACATGGTTGGGATGTGTTACCACATCTACTGTATAGCCCAAACCTTGCATCTTTTTCGCTCCTTGCAAAACTCCTTGAATGGTAAAACGTTTGCTTCTGAAACTTCATCAAACAGCACCTAGACAAATTTCTCGCAGAGAAGGAGATGGGAAGTTTTATGAACGTAGTATTATGATGTTGCCCGGGAGATGGCAGAAGGTCATCGAACAAAACGGCCAATATATCATTGATTAATGTTCATTATGTATATTAAATAAACACACCTGAAAATCAAATGAAAAAAACGCAATGACTTTTTGAACAACCCATAGTTTTAATTCTTCTTCAAGGATATTTTTATTGAAGATTTTCGTATTTCAACTTAAGGTAGCTTTAATTCTCTGTCGAAAATTATTACTCTTTGAAAAAATTATACCAGATTAAAAATTAAATGATATAGTCCTAATTAATCAAGTTAAATTCTACCAAATTAAAAAATAAGATTCAATTGATATTATCTTTATTTACTCAACTGTAATGATATATCATTCCTAAGATTCAAGAAAGATTATAAAAGATTCGATATTAACAACTGGCACCAAGTTTAAACTCATACCAACATAACAGACTGAAATTGTATTGTACAATATTAACGCTCAATTAATTAAATTCAAAAATATGTTTGACAAGAGACTTTGACAAGAGACTAGAGTCAGTTATTAGTTGCTAATTTTAATAAATCTTAAATTACATAACAGACATTTCGATCTTACATTAGGTCACATTGTTCGATAAATAATAATGACAAATTAAATTGTTACTAAATAACATTTAACGACAAAGACTTACAAAGGCTTACAATCTAGTTATATTCTTCTCTTGAAGATATGTGCTTTGAAAAAAATGGAAAAAATTAATGTCGTTCCAATAGAAACAGGTTTGAATATCGTAAATGCATAATATATAGAATAGTTTCTATTAGTGTCCTCATAATGTAACTTTGATAAATGTGCCACGCTATTAAAAATTTGTGAAAATACATAAAGTATATTGTGTCCTTTAAATAACTTAAAATTTATTCTTATACAATGATGAATATCTTAAAGTGATTCCTCGAATAAAAATTGAAATTGAATTTGTTCCTATAATTAGTGCAATGTTAAAACTTTCAAAGAACTTTCAAAGATCAATAAATTAGGAAAAAGTTTCCAAAGATGACAATTTGCTCGAAGATGAATCTTGATATCAAATTCTATTCTTTGGGTACAAATCTCGTCACGTATAAATCTCCAACTTAATGATTAACATATCAATTTGACGAGACAAATAACTAACGATAACCAAATAAAGAGAGTATCGTTAGTGGTGGGAGAATTCAATAAGAGAAGGATTGAGCGAAGTAACAATTTTTAATGATTATAATGGTAGCGCCAATTAATATCACATCTTTTATATGCCTGATATGTATCATTCAAATTAAGTAGAATTTTTATTTATCGGATTTTAATAGATACAAAGTATGTATCACCTAAGTCTCATCATATATTTTAATTTAATAAATAATAATTAATAAATAATAATTAATAAATAATAATTTAATAAATTTTTTTTGCAGAGCACGTATCCAGCTTTTTTACCTTTTTTTGAAAAGGTAAATATATACTGATATTTCATGCATTTCATAGTGTTTAACGTCTTCTTATAAACAGTATATAAATTAATCGATTTAATACTTATTTTTTTCCGAAGACCCGAAGAATACACATGCTTAGCGCCTTTTTTTACTCTTTTTTAAAAAGAGATATATATATATATATATATATATATATATAAAACAATAGTATATATATATATATATATATACAATATAAATGAATGTGATTTAGTTTTGAAAGTTATTGTCTCAAAAACTGATTTATTTAAACAAGATAAATACCTTAACCAAAATATTTTCTTTCGTTTTGTATAACTTTTTCTGATAAAAGATAGATTACGAGACGATAAAAAGATTCTTTTTTGGAGTTGATCCAATTTTCAACAGATCTTTGAAATTATGAAGGTATGCTGCAGTGACCGGAACAAGTGAAAATCACTCTCTTAATCTCGTATAATGAAATCTCGAAGAGATTGAAAATTTAATCTATCTTGGAAAAAGAGTGAAAATACGGCTATTGTTCAAGGGTGGCAAATTTTCACTCTTTTTAAAATAAAATTTACTCTTTTGGAATGAGATTCATTCCAAAGAAGTAAAATCTCCCTTTGTTGAAATGAGGTTCCGTCTACCCTGGCATTACACTTCAAAAAAGGGATCGAAATTGGAATGTCTCATTTCAAAAGAGTAATCTCATGGAGTAAAATCTCATCTCTAAAAAAAGTGAAAATCTGCAACTCTAGAATAAGAGTGGCCATATTTTCACTTTTTTTTTCAAGACGCTATATTTTCAGTTTCTTCCAATGAGATTTCACTCCACGAGATTTAGAGAGCAAATGGAGCAATATTTGAAGAATACGCGGGGTGCAGTAAGACTTTCCATTCCAGTTCTAATAGGCTTCACTATTAATATGAGGTTGAGTATTGTCGTGCAAAAGGACTTTGCGTTTATTCGATATTGGAAATTGTTTTTTATTTGATGCTTACTTTCATTTGCATCATACGTTCGTTAATACATTCAGCGATGACAATTTCTTTCGGATTTAACAATTCATAGTACACAACATCTTCTTGATTCCATCAAATATACAACGATATACTTGAACCGTGAATATTGCGCCCCGAAATGAATGTTGCTAGTTGGCCTGAATTAATCCATGATTTTTCTCATTTGAGATTATCGAAATAGATTCATTTCTTATCGCTAGTAACAATTCAATACAAAAAATTCCTTTTGTCCGATGATCAATGAAATATAAATGTTCAATCGATTGGCAGTGGCATTTTTCGATAAGTGATGTGGAATCTATTTTCTTTCTTTATGAATCTTTTCCATATCAAACGTTTAGTAATTGTTGTATGATCAACATTTAATTTTCTGGCAAATTCTGGAGTGAATTGTACTGATTTGCAATAATGATTGCATCAGCATTTTCAATAATGCAGATCATCATTTTTCAGCTTTATTGATTGTCCTGAAGCGATCTTTGTCGTTAACATTAAAATCACATTGGAAATGTCTTAATTGATGGAGCAACATTATTATAAATTTCCATCAGAATTTTATGATCTTCAGTTGTCGTTTTCTTCTGATTAAAAAACAAAAGCAATGCAATGTAAAAATACTCTTTAAGGAGCTCCATTTTTTTTTAAATGGTATAAACCGATGTTTATGCCATTACTGCGTCTATTATTAGTAAATGATTAATTATAAAGTAATAAAAATATAGCATTAAGAAACAATAATTGCGATTAGAATGTCTTGGACAACACTGACATTAGTGCCATCTCTTTCAAAACTCGCTAAATCCTGATAAATGTGTAGATACTTTATTGAGTGCGATAATATATTGTTACGTTCAGTGGACTTCTACGATTCTTTCTTTTGGAGGTCTAGAGTTTGTAGCATTATAATAGACAATTACAAGTAACGAACAAGTCAGAAGAATGCTGAAAATTTAGAAGTTAATAAAATTTTTTTTCACACGGAAAATTGAGCCAAAAATCCAGTATCTCTTCGTAAAGTTTCTCAAGAGATAAAAATCAATCAAATATGCATGAATAGCGGGGCTGTTCCAAAAGGACACCAAGAACTCCTTGGACATCGCGACTAAAAATAAATATATAAATCGTTTGGGAAAACAAGACCGGTGCCAAGACATTTCTCTAATGGTCAAGTCGGGGACGATTCCCACGAGTCCGTGATCATAAAATCAAGAAATGACTAGGAAGATGTTTTTGTCCCGTGCCTGCATATGTGCTTTCTTGATGTATCTCTGTACATCAATTTAGTGAAAAGCGTCATAAAATTAAAGCGATTTCGCCGAACACTCTTTCCTCCCTCAAAAATATTTTAAACTTTGTCCAATCCTAGAACGAGAAGAAGAACTCTAATTAATAATTAACAAAAATCTTTTCTTGCCTCCCCATAAAAATTCCATCGAATCTGATTGACCTCAGGGGGATCTCTATAGAAGGTGAAAAATCCCGTGTCCTTGCAGACGTGTGCCTGACTGAATTCTAAGACAATTTTTCATGTACAAAAATTTCATTCATCACTTACTTTTTGAGTTATTAAAGGATAAAGTTAGCGAATCACAGGTCGCGTATAGAAGGTAAGCAGGGACGACGCCGAATGCACTCATGTAAGCTTTGCGAGCGACCACTCGTTGCAATCAGTTATCTAAAAACATAGAGTTATTCTGTTTCACATAATAAATGCCCACAAACGAGCGCTCACACACATACACACACGCGCGCGCGCACGCATGCAAATATAATGAAGCAAGAAAATTGTATTGTTTATTTTTATTGTATATTTTTATTGTTTATTTTTATTGTAACATTTTGTTTTCGAATTTCTTAATGAATAAATTTAGTAATTGTATCGTAGAAATAAAGCCTTGATTATTTAATTAATTCTCTCGTGTTCATCTTCTGTTCCCCTGAGATTACACTGGGTTCACATGGATTAAAATAACGATTTCGTGTCATGACCAAAAGACAAGGAACCGTTGAACATACTGACATAATTGACATAATTATAGCACACTGATCCAGTTTTGGGCCCTTAACATATGTGCGTTCGACTCGTGATCCGCTCCGCAAGGCGTTGATCGCAAGAGAAATTCCAATCACGTTCTTCCGCTCTTGGAAATCTGGACTGTGGATGTGGACCTTTAAAACTAGTATCTGTACACTCCTCTCTAGCTCCTTGGTTCCGGAGCTCGAACATAACAATGTGTTCAATTTCGTTTATTAAATAAGAGTAAAATATAAAATAAAGCCTAAAATATAAAATAAAAATTTGTTTTCCATATTCATTCCCATATTTAAAAAAAAAGATCATATTAGTCATGAAGTATCATGACTTCGCGACATTTAATGAGCTTAGGTAATTCTTTGAAACTTACGAATATATCGAATAGAATTGCAAGCATTTTCATAAATTTATGTCCTCTTGCAAATTCATTCATTGATTTATTCTAAAAAGGAATCGGATAATTTATTAAATGTAAAATTATCTTGGTAACTTGCTTGTTGGTAAAAAGTTTTATCAAATTTTAAATCGAAACATAAAGATTTATTTCAGGTTTATCAAATAATACAGGTAACAGATAATTAAAGATATATGAGATGTTTAATAAAAAAAATTTAATTAAAAGTATATTATGATTATTGCGAAATAGTATTTCCAATGAAACATCATATATGCTTATCTGTAGTCGATTATGTAAAAAACAAATGTATGTTACGATTTCAAAGTGTAATTGTTTATGTAAAGTATTTAAGAGAAATACCTGTCGGGAATGTTAGGTACAACACTTCGATATCTATCGAGGAAGCACTTTGGACATCTTTTACGTCACTTGTGTGATTACCATGAGCAATAATCAGAAGCGTAGGTGTCAATTTATTTTCATTTTGAATCACTTCAGAGTTCGTTATTGGATTGTCAATAACTGATGTTTCTACTGCAATTTTCATAGATGTCATTTTTCGGTTCTGAATGAGTGTTCTGTCAGATTTGTTTGTCAAGTGAGGATTTTGGCTAACTATTTCATCTGGATATTGATGCAAGACATTTTTCTCATAATAATACTGTCCAACTTTCTTAGTAACGGGTACATTGTTCTTTATCTATTATATCAATGATTTTGGAATTTTACTAGTAACTTTAGGTTGAGATACATATCCGATATGACTAGGATAGTGAACTGCTTCGATCGTTTTACTGACAATTGTGACGCTTTGCATTTTTGTTCGTTTAGAATTCAAATTTTTTTCTTGTTTATGTGCTTGAAAAACAATTGTTCAAATTTCTGACGAAGTGCTGGATAATAATTGTTCATTTAAATTGTATGATTTTGAAGGATTTGTATGAGAATTATGTTCATATAAATCTATATCAACAAAAGATTTGTTGCCTGACACTTTTAAAGTTTGCTTTTGATTGATTATCTTTCTGATAAGTTGGATAACTTGTTGGTGTCTTGAATAAAAATAAATTGTACGGATATATATCTTTATTAAAAGAAGATTGAGTATTGCTTTGTTTTATAGATAAAATGTCTGTCCAATCGCTTTGAGTAGATGACAGTATTTTTTGATCAATTTGAGTAGTACCAGAGTACCGATTGTAGTTGTTATTTATAGAAAACAAAATATTGGAATCTGTAAATGTATTTTTTTGATAAGAAGGAATATTCGTTTCAGAATTCGAAACAGATTCATAAAGTCCACTTTGTATAGAATCCTTGATAGATTGCAGCGAATCTTTTTTTCAAAATTGCGAATTATATTCGTTATTTGACTTAGTAGTAAACAATGTTTGATGGGACTTATCAATGCTATAACTTGGTGATTCAACATTAGGTTTTTTCTGATACAGATTAAGATTATCGTAATTATATGGTGTCTTGCTAGGTTTCTTCTGATTATTCAAATTCTATTGTTCCTGATATTGTGGTTTATTGAGCTTAATGAAATGATCTTCATTCAGTCCATTAATTAAATCACTATTTTGTAAATATAGATTTCTGACTGTGAAAGGAGGCAATCTATATCCATAGGCTAATGGATTCGGATTATGGGGATCGTTAAAAGTGTAGGGAACATACGGTTGACGTGATAAATAAAAATTTAGTGAATGAGGAATAGTCATCGGTATAGGTTTTCCCTGCGGTCGAAAAGTTGAACTAATAGGAAGCTGTTCCTGGATTTTAATATGTGAACTGTAAATACCCTCGTTTACAAAAACAGGCGCGTTTACGGCATTATTTTGGATCACGATCGTGATGTTGTTGTTATTTGGACGCACAAGTGGCCTTTTCACAATGATATTATTTTCTTGATTAACACTGTTTTGGAAAGGTTTTAGAGTTGTAATTTTTGTATGTTTGGGATTATTTTCGGGATGAACTTTTCTCCTAGGATGGATGTTTTCCTCTTTTAATCTAGAAATAGAGAAACTTATGTCGGTCGTCGCTCGTTTAACTTTTTGCGAGTTGCTTTTGAATTCAGATGATTGTTCAGTCCAGAATTCAAGGTTCAGATGTCCAATGGCTAAATCATCGCAAGAGATACGTTGATTCTTCAATACATCCGTCGCGAGAAAAACAAATGGTTGTATGGTTTCAATGTCATCCATCGTTTGGCACAGTACTTGGGCCAAAGTGACTTGTCTGATCTGTTGCAACTGATTAGCGGTAAAACTGCTTTCGCTGTTAGGATTTTCATACCAGAATCGATCACCACGTCGCAGATTACTAAATTGTTGAGCGATTATACAAGCGAAAGTCGGACCAACTAGACCGCCAATTACTGATTTTTCTGCTAGACCAGCCGAGAAGAGGTCAATATCCTCCACCGATGAGTATAATGATTTTAATTTTCTTATGACATTCAGCGACATCACTTTATTAAGATCCTCAAAGGTTCTTATCGGACTCAAGCTGCAAGGCTCACGCCATCGGACGTAAGGCGGTAAACCGTGATCTCTACCCCGCTGAATATTGAGAGAAGCAAGATCCATGCCGAATGGAAAACCAGGCGTTTGAAAAAGATGATTAGTCATCTCTTCGGTTATGAACTCGTCCCGCCTCTGACATGGTTGATTTATTAATCCTAGAAGAAGGCGATCGACAGATCCTGCTGTGTCCAAATTCGCAGAATTGGTGAACTCGTCATGAATCGAAACATCTGTGACAATATTTATTTTTATTATCAAATACTGTTCAATAACTTTATTTCAATTAAGTATAGATTGTATTACTTAATTATGACTATATTATACTCTAAATGCGTCACTGATACTTTCCATTTTCGGATTAGATATTTGCATCAAGTACTTAAAAAACGTTATATCTGAATTCATGTATCGTGATTTCAAATTGTGTATTTAATAGTTTTTATTTTAAATTCTTATTTTAAGTGTCAACAAAAATATAAAAATATTAGAAGTACATAATGTATGTGTAATATTAAATTGATAAGTAAAAATATATTTTAACCTAAATGCTAAAAATAGATTTTTAACCTAAATTCTTAATTCAAAAATAGAATGTATTAGTGCTGTCCATTATGAATATCAATCGTAATTATATCTTTGCAACGCCGGTTGGGGAAAGAGAGAGTAACATGATGTGAAGTGGATAACAAATTGTTAATTTTTTTTAAGTATAATAACAAATGAAGAGAAATGTTTCATTCATTAGAGGTTTTAAGTAATAATAAATAACAATTTCTTATAGTTTGAATTCAGACCATAAAAAAAAAGTAGACAATATATTAAGAAATGTGTTTTAGATGCATTCGCATGTAAGTTTGTAATATTTGTTTATAAGGCATAATATAATTAGAGCAAATACTTTTATTTTTTAATAAAATTGCAATATTCCCAGCTAATGCTAAATATTCCCGAAATATTCACGAAAGATTTCTAAAAACCTTCTAAAAAAACAGTTTCAAGATAACTCCGGAATATCCCAAAATATTTACGAAATGTACAAGCAATATTCAAATATCGGTTAAAAATTCCGTTTACATATCTTTACATATTTAGAGAACGTATATTATATATATTAT
>Ga0157364_1004068_pt1 | contig 14464 bp, 10 predicted proteins | sample AttsexASBM2_FD_111476 | JGI IMG/M metagenome (GOLD analysis project Ga0157364, IMG submission 111476) | Fungus gardens microbial communities from leaf cutter ant in Ribeirão Preto, State of São Paulo, Brazil - Atta sexdens ASBM2 | ecosystem: Host-associated > Fungi > Mycelium > Unclassified ... | reverse complement strand
GACTTAACAAAGAATTTTCACCATCGTAGAAATCGAATTGTATTTTTTATTTATTTTTTTAAATAAATTTATCTATAAAAAATATAAACTTATCTATCAAAATTCGTAATCAAAATATCAATGATGCCTTTAAAGATTCCAATTGTCGGCAGAAGGTTAAAATTTGTCAATAAAAATTTGTTATTTTAAATATTAACTGCACTTAAAGTTCATAAATCCTTTTATCAATTTTATCAAAAATTACGAATAGGATCCCTAGGAATTATTAGATAGATGCAAGCCTGAAAATATCAAAAGAACGCATCGCGCATTTCGCCTATGCAAAACGTCGCATGTGATCAAAGCACGCGGGGTCGCCCCGAAGGAAGGGAGAATGTGGACGACGAAGGCAGAAGAATCTGATTTCGAGGGCGCAATCGTCGGGAATGCAAAGCACACACAGAGCTATTTGATCTGTATGCATATCGTAACAGCTCTCGCTCTCGCGCTCTCGTGCCGAAGCGCATGCATCGGCGACGACGTACATGCATGTGCATCACCGTTTGCAAGAGAGAGATGAGAGGGGGGAGGGGGGAGGGAGGGGGAAGGGAGATGTGGGAGAGCGAGGGGAGGGTGGTGTGGGTCCGACCCCGCGGGGCCAAGCGCGTATTTACAGAAGGGTCGCTGATAACACGCCGACGATTGTGTCCACACACCTCCACCTCCGTGTCCGGTGCCCGGTATGAAGGCACACACATACACACGCATGTATGCACGTAAGGGACGCGCACACGCGCGAGCGGAAACGCGCGGCCGCGCGGGACGGACACTGCAAATATTAGTTCATTACCAAAAGTGCCAGTGAAACCGAGGCTGCGAATGGGTAGCACCGCGGAACCGCAGGAACGTTTCGTCCGCGGTTTATTTAACGACGCCCTTCCGGCCGCTTTTCAATTAACCGCCTGCCGCTCCCGCTCGCCCCCGTCGACCTCGTTGACCGCTCCTCCGGATCGCCACCTCCACACTTCAATGAAGGTTTCCTTAATTTCTTATCTGTGTTACGCACCGGGACAGTTCCCGGCTTCGACGAGATTTGTTCCAAGTATATCGACTCTTGCCCCCATTATACACGGAAGTCTACGTAAAACTAGTAGAATACACGGGCTGAATCGATAACGGTGAGATGAGAGTGTAAAGGTATATACGCGTTCGCCGGAAGTGCAGCGAGGAATCGCATGTCGCGGGAGTATAAATAAGAGTACATCAGCGAGCGTGTAACCCCTCACTCGGCCGTGTTCAGAGGTCCGCACTACGTAATATACTGACATGTGCGGCGCCGAAGGGGAACCATTTAATAACAATATATCTTGGCCGACCGCGTGATACTGCGTGAAAAATACGCGTCTGATGAAGTAGCGGAAAGTGGTGAAAAGACGGATATTTCAACGTCAAATCGTTACTAAACGGTTTAAACTAATCGTTTAGTTTCTAATTAAGATACATAATAGTTACGGACAACTATAGATGAATGGCTTAACCTTTACAGGAAAGTCACTACAATGACGGTGAAAACAGTGTTATATTTTGAAATAATTAAGTAATACAAAAAAAAATAAATTATAACAAATCTTATATCTTAAATCTATTAGATATCAAAAGAGCTAATAATCCAATCCTTTAAATTAAAAATAATATTTTATTTCTAACTTCCATCCCATGTGTCTCAAAATATAAATCAATCCAATTATTGATTAATTTCGAAGTAAACAATGTCTATATTAACAATGCAATTATTAAATAACAATTGAATTAAATTTAATATTAATCTTAAATTTAATATATTTTCTTGAGTTAAATTAATTCTTTAATTAAACTGACGACATATTGAGTATGATTTATAGAAATAATTTAAAAAACTCAAATTGTGCGGACATAATTTGACATTATAAATTTAATAGTTCAAGGAAAAGGTTACTAAAATAGACGCGTGATCAAATAAATAAAAAAAATAAGGAATATATTTCCTAACGTGTTTTTCTAATTTTTTCGCGATAACAGGCTAAATCGCGATCATCGCCGGTGGTCCCATCTAGACGACGCGTCCAATGGCAAATAAAAAAAAACGGTGTCACACCGATCACAAGCTCGTTAGTCAACGTTACTGATGCCGCGACACGAATAGCCCGCATCTTGTTGAGAAAATATATCCGACGAAAAACGGCGGCTTAACGAGACAAGAGCGAGGAGTGGGAAAAAATACTGAGAAGAACTAAAGAGGATGACAATTTCACGGTACATTAGTGTCCGGTAGGAGTATCCGGCGGACATGTTTGCGGACGGCGTGACTATAATTATGTTTTTAATTAATCATCATTTTGTCGGTGTCCCGGCGAGGCCGACAACGACGACGTGGACGCGTTAAAGTCGCCAACGTCGCTCGCATCCCAAAGTTTGCTCGGTTTGGCTCGTTACCGGCCGATGACGTACGTTCTAATAATGCACGTTGGCACAACATGACACACCTCCCCTTCTCTTTCTCTCTACCGGATGATTCCCTTCGACCCCGTAATACCCGTCGTGTCAGTTCCTCCATCCCTTGTGCAACGCACTGTTATGCTTATACCAAAGCCGCGAGTAGGTATTCTCGTCGTTTGTATCTTCAACGTAAATGACCCCAAAAAACGATCGCTTTCCAAGAAAGATTGTATCGTAATATTATTCCGCGAAAAATAATCTGCCTCTATTATTTATTGCATCCATCAAAATTCCTTTACTTCCTAGCAAAATGCCGCATAATATTAGCAAAGTATTTGCATACAAAAGTGACTCGTTGTCGTCGGCGTTCCCCGAGCGTTGAGGGATTAATTATCATTTCGGACAAACGATGTCACGGCACTTTCTGCAACGTCCGGTCGATAAATAATTTAGTCGAGTTAATAAAATAAATGTCGCTCAGCCTCTCCCAGACACTTCCTTTCCGCGCTCACCTCTCTCGGGAGTAGCCTGTCATCTTTTCAGAAGGCGCGACTTCTACTCGCTCGGCCGAGAAGTTTACGAGTCGGAAGATTTACCGTTGATGTAACAAGCGCGTTAGCCAGTGTGTGTACCTCTTCTTTCCGACTCTTGTTACCTTACTTTCCTCCTTTGTCGTGCTTCAGGAGCTACCACGAAATTCGCTTTTATATTACTTTTCATTACTCGCGTATTTATTAATCTGTCCTATACTGCTTTATTCTCTCGCCCAGCGCTCTCGATTGATGTTGACGCGTGACTTTTATGATTCCTTTCGTGCCGCATCGCGATCAATCGAGACGTGCATGCGGCATCATGGAAGAATGACGGATCTATTATCATCGTTCGGAGGACCTACGTGAAGGACCTCACGACCGTCCGGTCACGACAAGATCGTGATGTAACCTGATCACCCCTGTATCGTCCTTAGAACATCTCGTCATCGATAAGCGGCCGATAATCGGTTCGGAGAAGGACCCCCCGATCGATCAAGTTATACCTAAAGCCGCAAAGAACGCAAACTAACCAGGCTGCTGTCGCGAATCGATTGTTTTTCGACTGAAACTATCCGCATCGTCTATCGATTTCCATGTGGGATTCTTCCTTCGAATCACGCAAGCAAACGACGATGCTACGCCGAGGGAAGAGAAGACGCGTCGCGCAAAAAATCGTCTAGCTAATTGTCGTCTATTGTTGGGATTAGATCACGAGATCGTCAGGCATAATCGATCGATGGAGAACGATCGAAGGTGATTAGGCGAAGAATATATATAAACGTCCGGCGATGAATTTTATACCTGCTTCACGAACAAGGTCCGCTCTCGTAAAATTAAGGCAACCCTAAAGCCCAATCGCGAGCATCCGCTCCCCTTTTCCATCTCTATCTCTCTCTTTCTCTCGAATGTAGATCGCATTTCTTTAAATATCTGAGTAATTGCCCAGTCAATCGCGCCCGCACACCGGCAATTACATACGAAAATTATGTTGGAAAATTACTGGGTGGGCAAATGGAAGAATCGAAGAACGATACAACGCGCCGACAGAGAGAAAGATGGAAGAACGAGAGTGATAGCGTGACTAACGCGCGCTTTGTCAGCGTCGGGATAATCGCATAGCGATTCTCGCGCATAATTCACTTTACTTTGACGCAATTTGCCATCTTGCGATCTTGCCCGGATAAAGCCCTCCACCTATGCGTGCGTATTGAGACGCGAGAACGACCACCACCGACGAACGGCATTCTGATGGCGCGGCGCACGCGCTTGAGGATTATTTATAAAAGGACTATAAAAGGAATAACTGGTGAAGCAATCATCACGCCAACGTAATAATATGTCGTAATTAATTGCGAAAATTAGTCACGGCAATAAGAGAATAAATTAAAATATATATAGATTGTAATTAAAATAAAAAGAGAAATTTCTGGGGCGAATTATCCATACATGAAAGAAAGTTCATATAAACATTTACAAGATTGTCAAAATTCCATAATTATTCTTTGATTTTCAGACAAAATGATTTTTCCTTTCAATAATATTTTTTGTATCTTTATCTTAATTTGGAAACCGTCAAATATTTTATTGCGAGAGCAATTTAATTTATCAATATAAATTATTATTAATGATGTTAACAGCTTCTATTTAATTATTAAGTTAATAATACTTAAGTTAGTAATACTTTAAAACTATATAGGTGTAAAATATATACATATTAACCCGAATCTATAAAGTAGCATGACATTCTAGTATCTAATATAAAAAAAATGATAGTTCCAGTAGCATTCTCTCTCTCTCTTTGTATAGTTCTATATAGTTTCTTATAACAATAAAAAAAAGTTCCACACTTTTTATACCAAAATTAGCATGCCATATAATTTTAATTTATTAGTATACCAATTGCGGAACTTTTTTTGTATTTTTATAAAAAATAAACTATAAAACAATAAAAAATGCTACTAAAACTGTTATTTTTTTTTTATTACTAGAATATCATGCTTTAACTTTATATAAATCCGAGTTACATACATTATATCGAGGTTGTGAATATATGTATGTCTGCATGAATTATTTTTCGATATGAAGAGCTCAATCTCTAAATTTGTTCCTTTATTTTACTTCTTGTATAAATAACGGAAGGAGAAGAACAATCGGACATGGCCTTTGATAATTCGAATTCATGTCGATATATATGATTAAGCGGACAAGGCGGAAATCGTCGCGTCGCGGCACATCACGTAATTATAGGAATTCTCGTGACGGTATGCTGACAGCTCGAAGCCCGGACCGGTTGCCGTGTAAACGGTATTAATCACAATACGCGTATTTGCGCGCACGTCGCATTGCTGCCGTACATGTGCCGTTCATGTAACTATAGTTACCTCTGTAGGTGTTTGATCCGTGTGCCTGTCCGCGCGCTGACAGTTCGTTTGAACGCAATTAGCGTGCCGCTCGCGATGGTAAGAGAACGAGAACGGCTCTCGACTATCGTCCGCGCGATCACTGAGTCGAATTAACCATTTCGCCGCGCTCGTAGCGGCGCAATAGACGAGAGAGACCAATCGTTTGACAGCCGAGACCGATCTTGCATTGAGATACTATTTTTTCGATCTACGTTTATCCGCGATTACATGATAAGCGCCTATTTCCACATAATTTGCACGAAATGGCGTACATTTTATTATCGAGTTTCTTGTACTTGAAAGTTAGTTTGCTGTCTTATAATGTATAACGATTAGTTGAACATGATAAATCAAAATGTTAAAATGTAATATATTAATGCATGATGATGCATGAATCTGCACCGCGAACATGTACAGTTTAATTTAAAAAAAAAAACAATAAAATTCTAAATTATTTAGATGTTCTTAAGAAATGCTTGTTAATATCAATTTATGTTTCATATTCTATGAAAATTAAAGCATTTTATCCTTAGTCTTTTCATTAATCGGATAAAACGTTAATGTGCTCATCAAATTGAAATGAATCATTCATATTAAGCTAAGTGTTATTAAATGGATAATCTCGATCATGCCATTCTCGAAATACAACTCGACGTCGGCGGTAATCGCGTGGTTATCAAAGCGGCAAGAAATAAAATATCTTATGGCGCGTTTCGATATGTTCGTCGTTTTGCAACCATCGATATACTTCTTCGTGGCACGGCAGCTACGAAACCATGACCGTAAATGTAAATGGGCGACGTCATCTCGCTAGTACGACGCAGGAGGGATAAGACGAAAGAAGGAGAGGAAGCAAGAAGCGAACCCCAAGCATGATGAAAAGAGAGGGAGTAAGAAAGGAAGCAGAAAGAGTCGATCGTAACGACGAGGCTCAACTTTATGAATATTATTTTCCAGCAGATGTCCTGGACGATAGGACGTCGTCGCCGTCGTCGCCGTAATTAATGACATCGTGGGTGCGATGGGGAGGGTAGCTTCAAGTTCGGAATAGGTTGAAAAGAGACAGAGGACAAGGTACGGATCGGGAGTGACGGGAGAGGGGACAAGTACGGAGACGCGGAGGCAGGCAACGCGTAAGGGGATGCCTGACGATAAGGAACCCGTAGCAAGGCAGCGAGAAACTGATGGCGGATGGTAGTTGGACGACGACAGACAATGCGCCTGAATTATGCCGGAATGACTGGGTAGTTTTAAAGCCAGGAAGCCGACATTAGCGCATTGATACCGAACATTCTGACTGCGGGGAACCATTAATATTACTTACTTCATAACGCGCGAGCCGTTGCCGCAACGTGCCGAGGGTCGACGGGAGCGTGATGGAAGCCGCGTGTCTCTCGCAACTCCGCCTTCATCCGCTTGTAACAACTGCTTATCCGCCAGTCATACATTTCCAAAATTTGATTTTATAAATATTATTCATGATAAAAAGGGAAATAATCGATAGATGCAATTATAATGATGTCGATAAAATTTATGGCTATGGCACACAGAAAAAACTTAAGCAGTAAAACGTATCATGATACTAGGTTGATACAAGATTTAATTGACCGAGCTGGCGAATAGACTTGAGGGGAAATGAGAGTTTTCCTCCAAGCGAGATCAAATGGATTAGCGAGAACAAATCATCGGGATTAAAACGCAGCGAAGGGGGTGAGAAAGGGCGAAACAAACAGCAGAAGGAGTAACGCAGTCTTCGGTCGCAGGCTTGAACGTTGTAAAATCAAAAGGACAAACAATTAATAAAGTCGGCGCCGTCGATTAATCAGAATTTAACTCGCAGTTAAATACTCGAGGATCGCCCTCGGCTGCGCGGCTGCTGGCGCGTATCTCGAGGGAACGAACGAACGCGTGGGCCACGCAGGATAAACAAAGGTTTACATCAGTGTCAGTCGCAACAAGTCCGAATTCGTCTAGGGTTCTCGCCATGAATATTCACGGTGCGCTCGCTGGTCCGCCGCCCTTCCACAGCAAACCACCCCCGTCGCTCTCGCTACTCCGATCCGTTTCCCGGCCCCTCGTGTCCCCCCTCCCCCCCCCAGCCCGCTCGCCACATCCACGTCCGCTCCCCGTGGCCTCGTGCCCATTTACCACCCCCTGCGATATCCATCGAACGGCCACCAGTCAAAGGCTGAAATCACAATACGCGTTTGTCCGGTTGACGAAGTCGGTGGGGTCGACGGTAAAGCAAATAGAACGAGAGAGAGAAAGAGAAAGGGCGGCGCACAGGCGAGCGGGTAAGCGCGTGCGGGGGCCGAGTGAGTGGTCGGCGGCGGGGGCGGGGGCTCGACCAGTGGTCATTGCCTTTGAATTGGAAATTACGTTTCGGACGGCCAAGTGTCGATTTTCACCCCCCCCCGTATTAACAGCTCTCCGCCAGACTCGCTGTGGAGGCGCGAGGCTTCGTTTCATCCTTTCGCACCTATCACCTTCTCGGCGAGGGTGGAATTCAAGATTTTCGGAATGCCGCACGTAGCTCTTCCCTCGTCTTCTTTGTATCTAGCAACCTTTTGTTTTTGCGGAGCTACAAAGAAGGAGGAGGAGGAAGAGAGAAAAAGAGAAAGAGAGAGAGAGAGAGAGAGAGAGAGAGAGAAAGAGAGAGAAAGGAAGGAAGAGGGAGATAGAGAAAGAGAAAAAGAGAGAACCATAATGAAGTAGAACCTGCTGCTTTGCACCCTCTCCGCTGAGATCGACGAGTGGGTGTGGGTGCAAAGCCCCTTTCCGAAATCAACCCTTTCGAAGTAGCGTTGGCTCGTTGGTAGGCGCGAGTATTTCGCAGGCGCTCGAATGATTTAATCCCCGAATGATGGACGGGCACGTCGCGACGATGATCTGCGTGCCGTGAAGTGACAAGTGGTTAGGATCACGCGGAAACCTCGGTGGCTCGCTCTCCGGCCGCGGCGGAGGCGGCAGCGGCGGCTGTGTTGGTGTCGGATGAAACGGAGGCCGTCGGTCGGTTGGATGGATTTTGCGGCGTATAGGAGAGGGATAGGATGCACGGCGCAGTGGGAGAGAAGGGCTCTCGCACCATACAAATCATGTTGGCATTACTACGTCAGGCCTGGACTCAACTTGTCGCGCAACCGGAAACTCGATACCGCTTCCCCGGTAATACTGATTTATCGGAAGTGCAGCGGCGGCCTAGGCCGCGTCATCGAGCTCGATATACGCGTTGCGTTCTGTATTTTTGCTGCCGTCCGTGATGTAACGCGATTTTTCCGGCTAATCGAGAATTACGGGTTCATGGGTGAACAGCATTGCATGAACCCCCCTCGCATGGGCGCTATCACTCGTGCACTCGAAACGCATTTGAAATTTCTGCGTGAAAATCCGATGACCGTAAACCACGGTATGATTTTTCCCTTCCCTCCACATTCTTTTATCTTTTCTTTTTAATACGATTTTGATGTCCTACCTTTCAAGATGTTTGACAATATCTTCGTAGGCAGCTCGGCAGTTTTCCCAAACCGTCCCGGACCTGTGGAGCACAAAACAAAAGGCGGTTACGATACGAACAAAATGGAAAAGAAAGCCTAAGCCTCGGATAAAACGATGACTAATCAAATCAAAAGGGAAACGAAAGGAGAAACGCGTTGTTTCGCGATCGTAATATTAGTCGCATAATCGCGAGGGGCGTCCTCCTGTGAGAGGACACGACTGATTAAGAGTCCTCGTTTCATCTCATCTCGACTACGACACGATTCCGACCGTTCCGAACTGAGAATGAAGAGCCTTTGATGTCGTTGATTAAAAAAAAAGAGATGTCAGCGGTAGGAGCGGAGTTAATTTGCGATCTAGGATCACACTGGTCGCAGGGGAGGGGGCAAAAAAAGATAGGGGAAAGAAATGGATAAGTTAATCAGGGGGGACCGGATCTTCGTTTGCGTAATATATAAAAACGAAACGGAAATCAGATATCAACAGCGCTTTGAAAATGTCCAAGTACATTATCCTGAAGAGAAGTTCCGGGACCCAATGTCAATACGCCTGACACGGTTTCCACGGACTTGCGTTGACGATTCGTTGTGTTTGCACGGCGGGAAACGGATCTCAATGTCAATGGAGAAAAGCGAGAAGGAAAAGCGAGGAGTAAACGGAGAGGAAAGCCGTACGTGTCATCCGTGGAAACTGGTCGAAGAGGTCACGCAGGATGACGAAAGGTTGGCGCGGGGAAGTTGGACGGAGGGAAGAAGGAGATATGGCGGCGAGTTAAAGGGTGGCGACAAGGCAGTACGGGGACAGGGAGGGAAAGCGGGTGGACGCGGTGACGGTGGTGGCGTCGGTGTCCCAGGATGGGGTTGCGTTGAATTAATCATATTCCGGTGTTTGTCGTGGCGCCCCCAGACGTAATCCGTCTTACCTCCCGATCTCTCTCGCTCGCTCGCTCCTCCGTCGCGATAGATTTGCATTTTAATTAAAAGCAAAGCGCTGAAATCATAATGCGAAACGTGCGGCGCCGCCTTCACCGTGTCATTATATACGCCTGCGCGTATGCGTGTACGCGCATTGCTAGCACACACGCACACGTTCTCTCGCACGTTGCTACATTCACTCACGAATGCACATCGTGTTGTTAAGAAAGATTGAGACGCGTTAAAAATCCGGAGCGTCGACTTTGCATCGAGAATAATTTATTCACGAAGTGTGTAAATCAGACTGTTCAATAAGAGAAAAAGTATCTCTTTAATGTGTTATTTTCTTTTGTCTTCAGTCATTATTTATTGTTCGATGGAGTTATCAGAAATCATTCTCTGATGCAGAACCGACCGAAGAAGGAAGAAATTATCAAATCCCTATGTTTGCCGCTAAGTCCCGATTTTCCGGGCGCACGCCGCCTAAAGCGAACACTCGAGCAAAGGGGGTAACAGTTAGGAAGATGGGGCTAATTACACGGGGCGGATGTAATCGAAAATTAAGGCGAATCTCCGTATCCTCGAAAGCTTCGGCCGGCTATGGGAGCGTATCGCGGGAACGGCGCGGCAAGCGGGAACGTACCGAGAGCATCTATTAGAAACGCGTTAACAAATGCCGGGATTAGCCTCGTGTCTATCCCCCCGAGTAAGGACGAGGATGTTGCTCCTTTGGTGTTCCTTTCTCTCTCTGTCTCTCTTTCTCTTTCTCTCGAGTCTTTGCGGCTCTCACACTTCACGAAGCCGAATAAGCCGCGATATTCGTCTTGGGACCGCGCGTAACGCGGCAAGGATTTGCCGTCTCAAGAAGACCTTCATGTCTTCAAAGATGGCCTAACACCACAAGAGGGATCTAAATGCTAGTAGAATTTCAAGGTCGATCTGAATCATGAATAATAACACGTCTTGAGACAACGCGAGATATTTGTCACGTGCAGTATGCAAGATTAAATTATTTCTCTTAATTATTTTTTATAAACAAACAGCTTATTATACACAATCAAGTTACTTTACTCGGTTGAAAATTAAAATTCAATAAATTTACAAAACTTGCTTGATCGTGGATATACATCCAAGAAACAAGATTAATTATTGACGCGTTAGTGCGCGTCGCGGTGTAACGTAATCCAAACCGAGTAAACGACAAGAAAGCGTCTGAGAAAGTGAAATCGAAGGAAGACGCGAAGACAAAAAAAAAAGAAGAGTCGAGGGTAACGAGGAGAAGTGCAAGAAGGAGAAAGAGATCAAGCGGTGTCAAGACTTCTCGAATTTCCACGGCTTCGCTGTCTCTTCCAATCCTCTTAAAGTCGTATTCTTTTGGCCTCGCCGGCCAAAGCAATCGCCGTAAGGCACACAGAACGGATAAATCCAATTTCCAAATGAACTGTCGATTAACGCAAAAGCAGGTGCAAAACTATAGAATTGAAGCACGGAACTCGAAGTTTTTTCTGAGAGAAGCATCGAACGAGAGTTTCTATTTCACTCTCTGTTTATTATGCCTCTCCTCGTGCATCGCTTATTACCATCTCGTCCAATGCGACTTGTCCCCGACTCATAAACTTTCTTGGGGAAGAAGTTAATGAAAATGTTTCCCGCTGCGCGAGGAAGCTTCCGGAACATCGCAAGAGAATGACAGTTTGTGGTTTCTCGACGTTTCTGACACACCGAGATGAACCGAGAAAGGAAGGAGGGAAGACTCACCTCGCGAGGGCTTCCATGTTGGTCATATTCGGGTTGACCTTGAGACCCTGCTCGGCCCGAGCCTGTGCTTGCGCTTGCAGGTGATGCGGTAGACTGGCCGGTGACAGGATAGCGGTATGTCCTGCACCTGGATGCCCGCCGAGCTGCATGAACTGCATGTGGCTCAGGTGCGTGGGTGGGTGATTGTATCCATTCGCCAGAAGCGGTGACTTTTCCATCCTTGGTACGTCTGCAAACAGAATATACATGCATTTAAGATTCCGTTATACATCGTACGATATATAAACAACATATGCAACGCGACGTATTATAACTTCCCTTCTATCTCTCTGTGAAGAAACTGCGTAAATTCAATTATCGATCATCCTCCAGCCTTTTATGGCTACGGCAATGGCTGGGAGGAAGGCTCATGAGATGAGAGAGAACCAAAGAGACTGACTGGGAAAGGGGAAGGAGAGCGGCCGTGTATTCGGATTTCACCGGAATCGGGTGAGACGTGTAGCTTCTGGCGAGCCAAGGATAAAGAGCGCTTTTGCAGACTTGATGGATCGCTGTGCCGCTTAACCAAATATCAATCACAACAGGCGGCGGCGCGTAGCCTCTGCATATAATCTGCGCGTTGATTCGCGCGTCCGCCGTTAGACCCGTATGTTTGCGCGACGCCTTAGCTAGCCACCGTGATGGATACGCTCGCGAATCCGTGGGGCCTCGGGTAAACCGCCGACCCGGGATTTTCATCGCCTAACTGTATCGATGCCTCTTCCCCCCCTCCCCCCCCCACTCTCTCCCTCCCTCCCTCCCTCTCCCTCTCATGTCGGGCTTATTTCCCATATATTCGATATCGAACGGCAGCACGCCTATATTATTCTTCGTGGTTTGCCATCATCTCGAATCCTCGATTTTTCAAGACAAGCGCAACCGACTCTTTCCCTTCTTCTCTCTATCTTTCGTTGTAGTCGGCAGTACGGAGCGATAATATATGCGCAGTCACGTTTTTTGATCGATGCCACGTACCTTCGGCACGTGTCTCCCGTCGCGGGAAAAACTCGCGAGAAGAACGACATGACGTCGCACGCCATGTTTCGCTGTTTGTTATACCGACACGCAGAACTAGCTAGCATCGATATGTTTTCTCCTAGAATGTAATTCGGTGTCTATATACAATCCTATATACTTGGATAATGTAGATTTACTTTACTAGCATCTAACAATTGTGTTTAATTATGTTACGCCTACCCGCGACATATTCTATGAGCGAATGCACACATCTATTTGAAACATGTCGAGATCAATTCTTCCTACATGAGTAAGGATGAAATCTCGAATTCTTTCTTAAGTGGTCTAGGATAAACTCGATTTCAGAGAGCTCTCTATCGCGATTTATTGTGTCTTTCTCAGAACCGTCATCCACGCCTGTGAAATATTTGATAAACTATACTGTTGTCATTGCCAACCTGACCAACTTACTTTAGAGCCCAGACTGAGAGCGAGAGAGAAGAGAAGGAGGAGAGAGAAAGAAGCAGTAGAGGTATGGAATGAGTGGTGCCTATTCATTACAAATTATCTAAATGGCAGTGATTTCGGCGGACCGGCTGGCCGTTTGACGAGTAAGTGGCGGGTTCGCCAGTCCCAGTGACTGTCATTCCGTGCCGGCCGCGGGCCAATTGGCAGCCAACGGCCAACGGACGACCGAATCGTCCGACAACCACTGCGGGACCCGGCCCATGACCGGCCCTAAAATTGGACTTATTACAACTTATAGAGCGCGATTTGAACGCTCCGCTCAATAACATACATTATCCCCAATCCATATGATTTAATGAAATCCCTCTAAACTCGCCACTTAGCCTCAGTACCTTCTCGCGCAGCGCTCCTTTTTGTATATGTGCCCTCGCACGGACTGGCACGTATATAAGCGAAAGAAAGGAAGAGTGAGACCGAGAAACGGACACAAAAGCAAGAAAGAAGACACGTTATATTGTAGGTACCTAAAACGCACTTTCGCGATTTTACAGCTCCGACAATACGTATTTACCAACCACAATGCATGCAGCGTCGGCATTCCACGATCGATGAAGACGTTTCGAGGTCCTTGACGCGTGACGCTACGCACATCGCTAGTCTCCCTCAAAGAAAGATAAGAATGATACGTGCGCATCCTTTTCTTTTTTAATTTCAAATATCCATCGTCTAATTCAACGCTCTATTCATTATAAGCGAATACTCGAGCAAGAGAGTGAACATGCGACGCACAATTATACCTGAGAATCGTCGCATCTGGTAAGAACGGACATTTAGAGAAGATATCGGGCAAAGGCCCGAAAGAAGGGAGCAATTCCGGGCAGCTCAATCACCCTCCGGTCGCTGGGACCCTAAAGCCAAATGCGAAAGACGATAAAACACAATTTGAGCTAAAGGCTGCACTCCTATAACCTCCCGTCCCCTGCCTCCGCGCAGATGAACGCTCCCCGCCACCTCCCCTGACCCTTCCCCTCTATGGAGCTGATGAGGTGACAACCCATAATTATACAGACCGCTTTCTGTCTGAGGCTGACTGCGGTGGCATGCAGAAGAGAGGCCTCCATCATTCTCCTCCGTTCTTCTTCGTTCTCGCCCCGCCGTCGCCTCATCTCTTACCTCTTACCCCTATTTCCTTTTCTCCATTCTTCTCCGTCTCTTTTCCGTTCCTCTCCCTCCTCATCTGCGTCTTCCCCTTCGCCATTCTTGTCCATTTTCTTCTTCTTCTTCTTCTGTATATATATATATATATATATATATACATACACGCACACACATACACTCGCGCGCGTGCGTGCGTGCGTGCGTGCGAGCGTGCGTGTGTGCGTGCGTGCGTGCGTGCGTGCGTGCGTGCGTGCGTGTGTGTGTGTGTGTGTGTGTGTGTGTGTGT
>Ga0157364_1004067_pt1 | contig 14465 bp, 11 predicted proteins | sample AttsexASBM2_FD_111476 | JGI IMG/M metagenome (GOLD analysis project Ga0157364, IMG submission 111476) | Fungus gardens microbial communities from leaf cutter ant in Ribeirão Preto, State of São Paulo, Brazil - Atta sexdens ASBM2 | ecosystem: Host-associated > Fungi > Mycelium > Unclassified ... | reverse complement strand
ATTTTTTTGTATAAATTTATAACGAATACGATTGAGCGCAATAAGCACATTAAAAACTACATAAAGAAAATATAAAGATATATATTATATATATATATATATATATATATATATATATATATATATATATATATATATAAAACCGTATATATAGAAATCAAGTTAACATGAAATCCTGAATACATTTTATTCCAAGGAATACATAAGAGTCGACAAAAAATCAAAATGGCATCAAATTATATTTTATATTTTGATGTTTAAAGTCAATAAATAATCAAATTTTATAAAAAAACATTATTTTAACGTAAAAATATGTAACTTTCTCTTGGTATATTTCGTGAGATTGTGCTGTTAGGTAAAATATTTTATAATCCTAAATATTTGCATTTTACTTTACATTCGGATTAAAATGTAGTATACAACTCTACAACATTTAGACGCATGTGTCATAAACTACAACACATGTGTATAAGTGCATCTAATTAAATTTGCTATAAATCTCCATTTGCCGAGTTTTGAAGCGCGATCGCTCACAGTTTGTGTAACATCTGTCAAATCGTTAAGAATCTAATTACTAAAAATCATTACGATTAGAACTGTAGGACAGATGCAAAGTACGATGAGTGTGATTAAATGTACGATCTGAAAATAAAAAAAAAATCGCGGTTTTCTTTTTTGCAGAAAATGAGGACATTTTCTTGAGCACTGAAATTTTACATAAAATTTGAACAATAATAAGATTGAAAATAAGATCATTTATGTTACATACGTTACTTTAAATACAAAGTGTCACTACGGTCTGAATATGTTAAGATATTGAACTATTATATATATTCATTTAAATGAATTAATTTCAGAAATTATAATTGCGTGCCAATATGTCGGACTTTCAACGCAATCAATCTGAAATATTAATAATTATTATTTCCTCTCGAATTTCCCAAATTTAATATTAAAAAACTTATTACGAAAAATACGCAATTATAATTTCTGAAATTAATTCATTCAAATGAATTATAATAGTTCAACATCTTAATATACAGACGTAATGGCGCTTCATATTTAAAGTAGAATTTGAAATTATAAAAAGAATTCATAATTTCTTGCGCTGAATGATCCCAAAAAACCTAAGTAACAAACATTATTTATAGTGATATAAATTAAGTACTAAAATCGAAAAATTCCGAAGTACTAAAATTAATATGCACGTTTGCTTTTTATGGATGAACTTTCTAAACTGGTACATGTCGAAATAGTAAGTCGAAACGAGACAAATATGGTTTATTTCACTTCATTGCACTATATACGGTAATTTAGTTTTTTTTGATAAAAAAAAAACCAGGCTAAATCTCGGATTGAACAAGCTAAGCTACGAGCAAATAATGATTTTTGTTTTAGTAATAATAAATACAGATTAAAAAGTGAAGAAGTATTTATGTTTGAGTGTTTATTATTTAATTTATACACCACACGCTTTATTCGTATTTTTAAACCAAAACGAACAAGAGGAAAAATCGAATAAAAACACATTAGAAAAATCAAGCTAAATATGATAATCACATTGCTCACGTCAGTCAACAAAAAAATCGAAGTTCCCATTTATCATTGTCCTGATTACAAGATAAGCAATGATTCGCAGAAATTACGGCTTTTATTAGAAATTATATAAAAAAAAGGTTGCGGTTTTCTTTTTTATGAAAAATTATCTCGAATACCATGAACTCGGAATGTCTCTTGAATATTGAAATATTACGTAAAATTTAAAATTATAAAAACAATTCATAATTTTTCTCGCGCAAAACAATTCTAGATAATCGAGGTAACAATTGTTTATTCAACAGTGATAAAAATTGAAAACTAAAAATTAAAAAATGAAAGCTTTCAATTGATATAGACACCTCAGAATATTTTCAAATCAAAATCTTTTAATATCTTTCATTCTTTTTTTAATTGTAGAACTTCAAGACCAAGCGGCGACACCATTGAGCGAAAAGGATGGATCGGCTTCTCAGAAAGTACATGCGGCTGTGTATTATGAAGCGTTATGCCCGGATTCGCGTAGTTTCGTCTTAAAACAATTAAATCCAACGTATCAAAAACTCTTGACGAACATAGAGGTTGAGTTGGTGCCATATGGTAAGGCGAAGGTAAGAAAAAACTGTTGCGACCAATCCTGGTAAAACACAGAAATCAATAATATCATTAGAACGTTATCATGACTTTATTTACCATTTATAAGTTTACTTATATAAGGAACAAGTGTAAGTCATGTTGATGCTCTGTGTTATTACGATTCTGTATTTACCTGGAAACTCGTTATTAACGCATTATATTTTTAAGTTAATATATCGCAGTTAAATATTAGGTATAGTAAAAAGAAATCCATTATTTTTGCATGAAATTGGAAAAATAATGGATTTCTTTTTACTATACCTAATATATCGCGAGAATGAAATCATTAATCGAGACAATATTAGATCAGTGAATCGAGTTAAATGGCAAACTTTCTAAAGTTACGTATTCGATTTTCAACATAGACGACAAAAACGAGTGATGGGTATCAGTTCATGTGCCAGCACGGACCGATCGAGTGTCAGGCGAACATTATACACGCTTGCTCCATCGACGTCATTAAGGATCCATCGGTACAACTGCAATTTGTGGCCTGCATGATCGAGAATAATATTGACCCGATACGAATAATGAAAACGTGCGCCGAACGAATATCCGTTGACTTGGAGTCTATAAAGAAGTGTTCAAACACTGGAAGGGGGCAGGAACTCCTGGCAAAGTACGGAGAGATGACGAATTCCCTCGTGCCGCGGGTGTCTTTCATACCAACAATTACTCTTGACGGGGTGAGTATTCGTTTCGTGATTTAGCGTTTCGCTAAATCAAGTATAACGTTAATATTTTTATATGTTGTACGATAAATTTTTTAAACGTGTTGATTAGCTATAGGATAGAGAAAAAAAGTTAGTTTCCAGAAATTCTCTATCTTGTGACTTAATTAACATACTTGAAAAATTTATACGACAAACAAAATATTAACTCAAAAACCAATATGCGTCGAAAGTAAGTAAATGATATTCATATATTTTCAGATTTCTGAGAATCAAGTGAGGATATTGAAAAACTTACTGAAGGAAGTGTGCCTGCGTTTCAAAGTTCCACCAAAAGAATGTGTATCGTGAGAACACGCATTGTTCACTGCTAGCAAAACATATCTGCATAATCATCGAATTTTGTTATTATGTTACACGAGTTTAAAAAAAGTCATGTATGAAAAATATAGTTATTTTTCAAAAAAAAAAATAAAAACTGTTTCTCTGTTTTATCTCTCGATAAGACAATTCTACATCTTGTGTAAGTTCGTTCGTTAATTGTTGAAGAGTAATTATTATGAAAACACTAATTAGTAGGAAAACAATACGTAATTTATCTCTCCATATAAACGCATAATTGCACGGAATGACGCAGTTGTAAAGTTTCTCCGTAGTCGTATGTATCGTAAGAGACAGTTTTTTGTTGTCAGATATACTTGGCTGTTTTTGTCAGGGAGATAAAATCGCTTGTATTATAGATAAACACCAGTTTGCTCCCATATAAGTATATAGGAACAATTTATTAACTTAATATCAACACTTTATACAAACTGTGCCGCTTTATTTATGTACGACAAGAAGTGAAGAACGCCTTTGAGATACGGCAGAGAATATACTTACATACACTAGAAATAATTTTCGAATTAGAAGTTCTGAGAAATTAAGGAGCGTTAAAATTGAATGATGAACTACAATTGTTAAAGCAATAAAAAAGAAAAGAGCTCTATGCTCGAAATAATCTGATTAAAAAAAAGTATTTCCTCATTTTGCAACGTACAACGTTTTCACTTTGTTTATAGCGCAACGAACTTGTTTGTTTAAAAATTGCTATTAGCATAATCGAACGAAAACTCACTTCGTCGATCAATTTTACGTTTTTTCATATGTACACATCGAAATAAATACAACGTTTGATAAAAGCAGGATGTGTGTCTTGGTACCTCCGCAAATACGGTATAAACGATTCTTTTTTTAAGAACAACAACGTGTATTTCAATAACAAAGATCGAGGGGACGCTAAATTAAATATTAGAAGAGCTAACGCTTCAATATTATTCAGTAAAGATTTGGCATTGCCTCGATGTTAACGTTCACAACAAGAGCTTCCATGCGCCACTCTTTCTTTCGCTCGCTTTCTCTTTCTTTCTATCTATCTATCCTCGGCGCGCGAAAATTCTTTCAATAAATAGATTTTGCGATACGGATATAAAATTACTATTATATTAAATACTGGAATAGAGTCTTTGTAACGTAAGAGACTTAATCGCTAGGTATCAGTGTTCGATGAAACGAAGCGGATTTGGAAGCATTTAGATACAGATGCCTGTCGAATACTAACGACCACTTTTACAAAACGAGTGTGTTGACAAATCTTTCTCATTCTTAATAAAGAGTGTAAGTGTGGAAATATACTTCAGGACACAGAATAACCACAGTTTACAAATAGATCCAATGTGTGCTTTTTTTTTCTCCCCCTATTTTTTTTTCGGGTGTTTAATGAGGAGCGAGAGTTCCTAATTACAATTAATACCGTACTTTCTTGTAACCTATATCTATTCTTCTCAAAAGTTTTCGAGGGTAGCGAGAAAAGTCAGAGATATGTAAAGTGGATCCTGTTCACAGAGACACAATGAAATATTCTCATAGCAAAGTATCTAGATGCCATCGAACACAAAAAGAGATGGTTGCTGAAACGAGAGGTCCATTAGTAATGAAGGAAACGAATCGAGTAGCTGTGACCTAAAAATGAGGATATATTTATTTTATCTTTTTTACTTTTTTTTTATCTTTTTTTCTTTTTTGTTTAATGATCAATGCGATCTAGGTCACCAGAAATACAAGTACTTCTCATTTTGTTCACTTCAATATTAAATAATAAAGGACTGTGGAGGAATTATCTCTTTCATTTTTTTTTCTTAATTTCTTCGTAAATTATTTTATATATATATATATATATTACATATATATTATGACTGAACCACCGACACGCATGATGTTTACGCTGTACGGCATTTATGTTCTTTGCTCTCAAGTTCTTAAGTAACATTATATTGTACGGATCGCACAAAAATCACACCAGTTTCTCCGATCTGGTTGGCTCCGTTTTTACGAGACTGGCACGCACCCCTGGGCGAAGAAAAGTAATGCACCGATCTCACTGTGGCCTTTACTTCCTTTAATCCCCCATCCCTATTTTATTTCTCCATAGATTTACATATCAACAAAAGTGGTGTCGACGTTGTTTCTCTTTTTTTTTCATTTTTTAAAATCTTTTTTGCGCGCATGTATGTAAGGCTTTCCCTTAGAGTGGAAGGCAAGTTTACAAATAGGAGATTAAAATGGAACTGGAGGCAAAACGCACTTCGTGAATATAGTATTATAGTGTTTCTCTTTTTTTCTTTTTGCTCTGTGTGTATAATCTTTCGTGTGTAGTTTCTCGCGTAAGTATAGTTCGTAAAACGTTACGTGTACGTGTGAGTCCCGTGTGCACGAGCACAAGAGACTGGATGATGTTGATTCAAAGCGTAAGGAAGAGACTTTTCTTTTTTATTTTCTTTTTTTTTTCAAATAGGAATGTCGAGACTTCGGATCCTGGAGCTTTCCATCGATCGCGTCGCGACTCGTTCGCGTTCGCGCGATGTCATCCGCATGACAGATTATATCCCGTCTCGCAAGACGCGACGCGCGCGAAAGCACTAGGTCTGAGCTCCTCGAAGTTTCTCCTCCAATTCTTTCTTCCCATTATCTTATCTCGCTCTCTTTCATCTCTTTTTTTTATAAATTTTCTCGCTCGTTACTTATATAAATTAAGTTATTCGTTTGTGAGGCATCGAGGGGTCCAGCACAGCTTTTGCATTTAAAGTCATTAATAACCCAGAGGCCGAAGCGCATCGTATTTATACTCTCTCTCTCTCTCTCTCTCTCTCTCTCTCTCTCGCTCTCTTTCTCTCTTTGTCTGGAAAACGATCGGTCCAGGCCGAATTCTCTCTCACAGAGACAAACAAACATTTGTACATGTGCATGCATTTTTAACGGTAGAGACATCATCATCTATTTAGCAGCTACATATCCTAATGTCATCATTCACTATACACGTATCTCGTTTATTAAAAAAAATGAACGAAGGAATTCTCGAGATGAATCTTCCTCTCGATTGGCAAATAAACCTTTGCTGCTTTTAATATTATTTTACATCGGATTTATACTTTGTCCCTTAACACACATTTCCTCTCCCTTTGTAAAGAGAAATTACAATTCTTCGACATGCCATTCTCATGAAAAAACTTTCGGGAAATGAAGGAGGATAGAAGGAGACGTAGAGAGGAGGAGGAGAAGGACGATGGTGCTGAAAGGCGTGACAAGAGGAGAAGGAAGGGGAGGGGCAGTCGAGAAAGAGAGGAAAATGGAAAATGCACTTTTTTTCTTGTCGTTGGTGCACATGCGCGCGCAATTGTATGTCTTCGCGTTATCTCACTTCCAAACTTGTTTTATCCAATGGAAATAAGACATCCGAGTGAATGTGTATGTGTGTACGTGTATACTCTTCGAGCGTGTTGCGTTCATTATGTATATCGGTGTAACGAGTTATTGTTATGTGTGTATGTGTATGTATACACGCGTAAATATTTGTGTTTTGAGAGATAATGATTTTAGTGGTATAACTCTTTAATTAAACAATTAATTGCCCTGTATTACTTATCGTTAAACGATGATTTTTTTTTTTAACGCGGTATCGGACGTTGACTCTTCGCGCTTTTATAGAGACATCTTCATATCCTGATACAAGATTTGTCACTTTCTGGTTGATTCTCGTTTTGTTACATATGTTTTTTTCTCTGTTTCTTGAATTATTTAATACGTCAACACCACTCCGAGTCGCGAGTTCTTCCGTTACACAGGTTGCATTCACTTTGATGTCATCATTGTGACGAATTCTGAAAAATACAATGAAAAAAATGTCTTGTTAGTTACGTGCATATTAGTTTATATACTTAAGTTTATAAAATGTGACAGGTTTCGGTAAAATAATGACGAAAGGTAAAGTCAGATATTTCTTTATCATGACGTCAAAAACGAAGAAGTTACGAGAAGTTATGCGTGAACCAACTGTGCAAACTTTTTTATTGAGAATTGTATTAATTTACAGAAGAAAAACGATTTTGTTGATAAAAATTGTTTACATGAATATAGGAAGTGTTGGCATACGTATAATTGGAAATTTCATTCAATTTTATTATAATCTAAACATTTTTTTTAATATCTCTTCAACATCGATATTTTATTTAATTAAAATTATAAATTAAATATGCAATTATTATCTCAATACCGTAAAATGACATATATTTAAAAGATTTTATATGCGATATATCGATAATAAGTTTCATTTTATACTAATTAATAAATCAAGCAATACAACCTTCATAATTAACTTGGCCATCGCCGTCGATATCGGCCTCCCGTATCATTTCATCTACTTCCTCATCAGTGAGTTTCTCGCCCAGATTTGTCATGACGTGTCTAAGTTCTGCCGCGGATATGAAACCATTTCCATCCTTATCGAACACTCTGAAGGCCTCTCTAATCTCTTCCTCACTATCCGTGTCCTTCATTTTACGCGCCATCATGGTCAAGAATTCCGGGAAGTCGATTGTGCCGTTACCTAGAATTTCAAAATTTTCAACCTCAATTCTATCGAAATTGTTTATTTTCCTCTTTTAATAAGAAGAAAAAGAAGCTTTAACATCTTACGACAGAAAAACAAGCTCTCTTCCAGAAATATTAAACATAATATTTACGTTTAACAGTAACGTTCGCAAGTTGAAATAAAGGAATGGAGGAAAACAATTGATTTTTGTGTACAAAATAATTTATAATTTATGACATTGACATGCGTTGAAAAGCTACATTAGGATATATATACCATCTGCATCTACTTCGTTAATCATGTCTTGTAGTTCGGCTTCTGTGGGATTTTGACCAAGGGACCGCATTACCGTGCCCAATTCTTTAGTAGTTATAGTACCATCGCCGTCTTTATCGAAGAGCGAGAACGCCTCCTTAAACTCTGCGATTTGTTCTTCTGTGAGTTGATCAGCCTTTAAATAGAAAACAACACAAAAGCTTAATTCTCTCAGCATTAATAAATTACATACGTATTAATGAGTGCGAACGAATATAATATAGTTCTTCTACAAATATGAACTTCAAAACTTTATTCTAATTCCTATTTTAGCCTTCGATAAAAACTTAAATATTTTACTACGAAGCAAGTTTCTTTCTTTACAGACGGCAGTTTACTTGGTCGCACAAACGTTAAGACAATATATTGGAGTATCTTAAAACGTACGTTTAGAGTATATTAAAACGTACTCTTTCAGTTAACATAACAAAAACAAGTTACGTCCCGGCTTAATTATTGGATTATCTTCAGAAATCTCAAGGTTGCACAAGTTTTCGTAAACACTTCCACTGATGCGTCAAATAATGCAAGACAATGAGATGCGTGATAATGCCGGCAGAAATAGCACGATGATGCATACACGCGCAGTTTAATTGCTGCATAAATAAGGAATTCCCAGACTACTTTGAGAATCGCATGAATAATAACGAAGTGACCAGCCGCGTAATTCGTCGCAAACGCTTCGCGTTCCACGGAGGCAACATGCGTATCTCACGGCTCTACGTCGCGCGTAGTAAAAATAAATTTTGATTCTTTTCCAAAAGTGCGTGCATGTATTTAATGCAAAAGATTATCTGCCACGATAATTTTTTTTTTTTAATTAAGTTATCATCGCATGAAGAGAGCATAAACACGTGCCGTTCTACTCGCGATTTTAAAAAACGTGGCCGACTCCGCAGCATGATATAAATCATGGCGATGGTTCTTAAAAACGTCTTCGGAAAATTGTGATAATGTGAAATCTTTAGAAATAACATGCGCGAGCTATTTCTGGACGCTAATTACACAGACAGGTGTTGATTTAGTATCCGTTCGTTGTAAAGTAGTGTAAAGTCGCAGCAAAGTAGCTGCAAGGAGACATATCGATTTCTCGCACAAGATGGATCGTGTCGTAAGTTTTACTGTAGCAACTTTAAGACCGGTCTTTATTACATACGCTTTTCCTCGGCTATCTTTATCACCGTTATTTCTCAGTCAACTTTGAGAGCATACAATGCCATGAAAATGCAATGTTTTCAATCTTCAGAAAGTGGGTCTATTTTGTTTTTTAATTTTACGCTGAGAAAAAATGTATCAAGTTTTAATAAATATTTATTTAACACTAACTTAAAGATTTACTTTAATATTAAAAAAATGATAGTTAAATAAAATCTCAATGGTTTTTTATAAATAATATTCAAAAAATCAAATAAATAATATCTTTATACTTGGTAAATATTTAATTGGTATTAACATTCAAACAAATGATTTATTCAAATTTAATACATTTTTTCAGTGTATTTTTTCTTGAGAAAATTTGTTTACAATTCATTATTTCATTGCATTCCTTGCCTCAAAATATGACACTGTTTTTTAATCATTATAGTGGCTTTCTTCCAAGGTTCTGATGTTTTTGAAAACATCAAACTCCAGAGGATGGAAAATTCTCTGATTGCGGGAGTATCGAGATAAATGTGTGTTCACAGATAAGGCAACTTTACAAATAGCCGCATCGGGAAAATGTTTATTTTGCAACTGTTGAAAATTTTCTTCGCTGACAGGTTTATTCCCTTGGATCTAAAAGTATAATTCAATCTACGCGAAGAAAACTTCTAACACTTATAAAATAAATATTCTGCCGAATGCGGCCACTGTCATAAAATTCTCTAATCTGATTGGTCTTAGTTTCCTCACTGGATCTAAATGTACAATCATATTAAAGAATTTTACAACAGTTGCAAAGCTGCTTTTCTCTGCTGAACGTAGCTATTCACATTAAAAAATCTTACAACAATCACAGAGATATGCCAAATGCAGCTACTTGAAGAACTGCGTCTGTACTCCGATTTTGTAACTCTTAACGACATTCAGTATAATTATATCATTGTTGTGCAACTTTTTTATTTGGTATAATATTTGCGCAACGATAATATAATCGACATACTATCGTTAAAAATTACAAGCTTCCTACAATAATAAGTCTTTACCCAAGATCTGAATTTTTAACCGTAAAAAATTGATCAATGATTTATTAGTCAAATATGAGACTGATTAATGAGACTGATAAAAAATGATAAAATTTCTTACGATTTAAAACTTGAAACTTAGTAATGGCTCATCGTAGAAAGTCTGGCGACGCGACTCTCCGACTTGCCGCAGGATAACCTCACTTTTTGAACGTCGGGGCGGCGAAAAATAATGGCTCCCAGACCACAAAAGCCGCATCGTGTTAGGGCAGGGCGAGTTTTCATGAAGGAAGGGCCGCGCTCGTAAAGCCAGCGACACACGATGCGTATTTTCCTGCTGGGTTGCTCGCGTAGGAAATTACTAGAAATTCTGTAATTCTAGTAATTTACTAATACGCAATTAATAATACATCAGGAAAACATACGTCGTTTGCCGGAAGTTGAACGGAAATGTGAATCGCATCGTCAACGAGAAAACCTGTATAATGGAAGAAAGGAGAGAGGGGGGAGGGGGAAGACGAAAGGTGAGCTGGCGTAACGGGTTACAGCGGGCGCGTAGGGAACGTAAAAGGAGCGATGGTGAGGGAGCGCGAAAATCAATAGCGAGCGACGAGATGTATCGCCGTTAACGTTTGATCGGATAGAAACGCGTCGCGTGAGAGAGAGAGAGAGAGAGAGAGAAAAGAGAGCAGAGATATAAAAGATCTTCTTATTCCTGAACTAGAATGCAAGTCTACGACTTCCTTCTCGCTTTCGCCAAAATATCGAACATCTATATCTATTTCAGTTGCAAGTTCTAAAAGTGTACGCTAGAAAACGAACCGATAGACCGTCAGGAACACACGGTACGCACGCGTTACGAGAAACCCGGCAGCGCCCTTAAAGATGAGTATCGGGTGACCCGTATGGATTATGCAAAAGGAGCGGTCGGGCGTTCGTGCTCGCTCGCTTGCTCCGGTCTCGTATTTCGTGCTCCGATAGATATCTATCTACGCCCGCGATCGAAGGAGAGGAAAGATCACGGCGCGTGATAACGACAACAACGGCGGCGACGTCGCCGCTACTGCACCGTCTTTCGCGATTCGAAATCACGCCGAGGTCGCGAGGAACGAGGCGTAGATGCATCATCGATCGAGAGAATGACGCAAAAGATCGGATATATATCTCTCGATAACCGGAGAAAATAGACAAATTTAAAAATCCGTTCTCGTCTGTACTTTGCACCCCTCTCCCTCTCACTCTTGCGATTTCTTCTCCCCTCAATTTAAAAATGTATTAAAGTGTTATATACATGCGTTCGGTTTTGATGCTGACACGCTTCAAGCGCTTACAATAGCATTAAAATAATAATCTTTAATATAATTGTTATTATCTTCAACTCCTCATTGTATCTAATCTAAATATAAATAAATCTTAATAAATTAAAGGCTGCGTTCAGCAAAAAAAGCAGCTTCACTCTACTGAGCGCAGTACGTACAGTAAGTACGGTTTGATCGACAAGTGTAAAAAGTGCAGCAGCGAGCGGATCGTGGGACAGGCAACTTGGCGGCGGCGTTTCGATCTCGGGCGCGAAGGCCGTGAATTTAGCAGCGTAGCACAGACGGATGGACGGACGGACGAGCAACGAGAAGATAACCGTCGCGCGGCGCTCGTCGATTATCTCGACGAGTCCAAGAGGGCAACGCGATTGCGGAAGATTTAACGGCCAATGAACAATGCGGCGAACAAGATCCGCAAGATTTGAGGATAGGCGAGCGAAACTACCGCTTTGCAACGAACCATTGCCTACCGTGTCTTGTTCCGCGTTAACATGATGCCCGGTTAGCCGGTCGTAAACGCGACAATTCCGCCCCGCTGAAACACGTCGCGGTGTCAGGTCGCAAAACGCGAGTTCTCTCTCTCTCTTTCTCTCTCTCTTCGAAGTATAGAAATATCCGCCGGTAAACGACGTGAGAAGGAAAAGGAGTCGGGGCATTTTAATCAGTCTCCCATGTCTATCCTTTTCCGCTCCGCATACGTATATCTCTTCTCTCTCTCTCTCTCTCTTCCTATACGACGACGATCGATCGTTACTTCCGCTCGCGCGGATGCAGATTTTCCTCGTTGCTGCGGAAGAAGCTCGGCGAAGAGCACGGAAAAGTATAGACGGCCATGTCGAATCGATAATCGCGGGGAGTCGGAACAGGCAGTCTCCGGGGCGGCATGAGCGAAGTACGCTTCGACCGACGAAGGCTGACAATGAACGGTCGACGAAGAGAGGGAGACGGATGTATAGATAGCGAGAAAAGAAAAGAGAGAGATAGAGAGAGAGAACGAGACTCCCGCCGATCCTTCCAGAAAAGGAAATCCGTCCTACCAGCGGTTGAAAAAAATGGAGAATGCATGGAGACCGAGTTCAAATACGTAACCTCGTAAATTGCGCATCTCTTAACAGTTTACGTTCATCGCACGTGCACTCGGCGGCGACGCGTCAATGCGGCGAGAAACCGAGAGCCCTCGCGGGCACGGTTCTCGGACGAACTAGACACGGCAACGACGACGACGGAAATGATAATGACGGCGACGACAAAATTTGCGCGTAAAGAGAAATAAAGCACATCACGCGCGGCGATAATTTTCTCGAAACTTCTCGCAGCACAGACGATGGATGGACGGAGGTACTTACCATCTTGTGGATCCTCTTTTTTTGTTTCTTTTCACGTACCGATCACGCACGAAAAGGCTCAGCCCGAGTTAACACACGCGTTTACCCCGCACACTGGACAACAAGAAATGTATTTAATCACAAAAGCTCCAGGGAGATGTCGGTTGATCGGTCGGTACGCTCGTGCTAAAATAAAATGGCTCGCTGTTTCGGGCCGGGAAGAGAGAGACTCAACTTCGTTAACCGTACACGAGCAGACACGCAATAACGACGGATGAACGGCGGAACACCAAGTCCGGCGAGAAACGCACTCGGGACAGTAATGGAGTCCACCGTGTCTTTCTCGGTCTGCGAGGCTCTCTCTGTGGGCCGCCGCTGGTTCCGCAGCCCGGATATCACTACGCCGTCCCCTTACGGGCTGCACGACAGCCAATCGGGGGGCGCCGCCACGCCGGCGGGGCGCGCCATCCACCCGGTGGGGAGCAGGCGGTTGGTACGCGCGACGGCCGCCTTAGCCCGCCTACGCGGTCGCAAGCTAGATCCCAAACGTACGGCGCGCCACGGCAGGCTTCCCCCGTTGCCGCCGTTCTTTCTTTCCGCCTTTCGCCGAAAGCTTGCGGAAAAAAAGGTTCGTGTGGTGGTTTTTAATCGTTTCTCGGACGGATGCGTGTGAGGAAGAGAGACAGCCGATCCACGGTGGCGAGGCGAGAGATGCGTCGCATCGCGTCGCTGCCGCTGCTGCGTCGCGTCGCGTTGCGCCGCTGCCGCTGCCGCGCCGCGCGACGACGTGGCCGCGGGCCGGCACGGCGTACCCGCGACCGCCCCGTATAACAAATCCGTTTTACACGGCGGGGTGGGTGCGGTCGTGTTTACAGGACGAGTCCGGGCGAACTAACCGGGTCTGTGATTGGCCGGCGCGCACCTGCAATGCGTCAGGCAGCCGCGCGGACTGTGCCGTGTCGCGCCGACTACCGGGTCAAAGCCGGGCTTGGGCTTTTCTCTCTTGCCTGCGCTGCGAGAGAAGAGCCGTTGCGAATACGACGGATCGTCGTTTTTCGGATATACGCGACCGGTCGGATCTCCCTCTCGCCTGCTTGCCTGCTTGCTGCTGCTGGTTCTTGCTTGCCTTCCCCCTTTCCGCTCTTTCCCAACTCCCTTCTTTCACGATGTTCTCTACGCTTTTGCCTCTCCCGAGCGATGGCTGTCGTGTTGCAGCCCGCTTCTCCTGAATTCCATTGCCGATCCCGCTACCCACCCTCTTTTTCCATGTATCCCCGAATCATCGATAGCTTTCTTTCCGTTTCTTTTCATTCTTTCGTTTCTCGATCATTCTTTTCAACGATCCTCGAGCTCCTCACGTTTTGGATCGCCGCGTTTCATCGCACTTCGTTATCGATCGATGACAATCGGCCAACTTGCGTTCATTTCTACCAATGTGAATTAATTTCAATCTTGGCTTAATTTACTTTTTATATGTAATTCTTAGAATTCTTAAAACTGGAAAATGGATAAAAAGTAAATTAAACCGAGATTAAATTAAGTCTAGGATGGCACGTGAAATGTCATACCGGTAATTTAAGATTTCCAAACTT
>Ga0157364_1004066_pt1 | contig 14466 bp, 5 predicted proteins | sample AttsexASBM2_FD_111476 | JGI IMG/M metagenome (GOLD analysis project Ga0157364, IMG submission 111476) | Fungus gardens microbial communities from leaf cutter ant in Ribeirão Preto, State of São Paulo, Brazil - Atta sexdens ASBM2 | ecosystem: Host-associated > Fungi > Mycelium > Unclassified ... | reverse complement strand
GGTGTGTGTGTTTGTGTGTGTGTGTGTGTGTGTGTGTGTGTGTGTGTGTGTGTGTGTGTGTGTGTGTGTGTGTGTGTGTGTGTGTGTGTGTGTGTGTGTGTGTGTGGGGGGAAAACAATTTAACATTGATTGTAATCTGAAAGGAAATCAAATACCAAGTCAAAAGTTTCAAAATGATCTCAATGAAAGAACGACACTAACTAACTGCAATTCAACAACTTCGACATTTATTTGTTAATTTGACAGTTATTTTCATCAGTGTATTCGCTCTGTCCAAAATCACTGTGACATTCTCCTTGTCAGCTCGTGTAATAAGTAAATCATCATGATCTTTCATAAATTAATTTGTAATATTTAACCAACCAAATAATTGTTTGTCATTATGGCTGGACAAAGAAAAATCATTAGAAAATTTATTGAGAATAGAAATTTAATTGTTTCTAATAAAATTTACAATGTTGATAGGACGACCAGATATATTATTTTCAACACTTTTTTTAAACTCTATCATAGTTTCATCAATGTTATATTTGTTGATAGGTAAACCAAAATCCTCACTAGCTATAACAACAATTGATATGATGGAACTTCCCTTGATATGTGTGTTACTCAGATTGATAAACCATTTTTTATTTATTAAATAAAGAAGATGTTTCATTGAACAAATCAGGAGAAATTTAGACGTTCTCATTGGAACGATTAAAAACTGTAGAAGCACTATTAGAATTAGAATTCGACGCATTATTGTTTAAATTCTCGGAGTAGAAAGACTAGTATCTGTAGGAGTAATAATATTAATGTTAGAAAATAACAGATTATTGATTAAAACATTCTTAAAAAAAATAGAATAATTAGAAATTATAGGATCGAGATTATTAATGTTGGAATTTAACGAATTATTGCTAGATACAGAGCATATATAAAAAATACGAGTAGTCTAATTCGAGATTTATTGTAATTAATTTGTTTGAAAATTGTAATTTAATTTAATTTTTTATTAATTCTAGATGATTGCTATATAATAATAGTTATTAATTTTGTCCAGATAAATAAAAAAACTGTAAGAAACAGGTACAATGACAGAAATGATTGGATTATCTTAAAAATATTAGTGCTGGTGTAATGTAAATGACTAGATAACCTTCAATCGCAATGTTGCTTTTACATTACCGTGTTGGATTATATTCAATCGCTTATAAAAACAATTATTGTATAAAGATCCTGTTTGAGAAGTATGTACAAATGTAAAGGAACCAAATTATATGTTTAAGGCAGTTTTAAAAACTTAATACAGACTCTAATATTAACACATAACTTAAGAGATAGAATAACATAATTAAAAAAAAAATGTAAGTATTAATGCCAAAACAATCTCTAATAAAAAAAAATACATTGAGAGAAATTCCTGAAAATTAACGTCCGCGTGTATTAAAATATATAATATACATAAAATACATAAATATAAAATAAAAAACGGGCAATTAAGAGCTTTGATACACGGTACTTGGTGCGAAAATACACATATACACATATATTTCGATTGTATCTACTGATCTATTACATAAAATAAAGAACGTTTCGGCTTCAAGCCATCTTCAGCAGTCCTCAATCATAGTAAAAATTATTTACATTCTAATGTTCATACCATAATTGAAATCGTGTGCAGCAAGTAAAGAAGAGTAAGTCTCTGTTGAGACTTACTTGCTGCATGATTTCTAAATAAATAATAAAATGCTTGATATTTGAATGCTTTAACTCTACTTAACTTCACGAGAGTGCTTGACGAAGTTTATACGATGATACCGAATCCTTCTTTGTTGTGAGCCTTCTCCAAATGATTCTTTGATTCAATCCATCAGTTTTCTGCCTTTTCAGAGTGGGAATAACACCTGGGTTTCCTTATCCGCAATCAAAGTTCGCGGTTCAAGAATTAATTTCTGAGCCGTTACTTCAATCCGAAAATTATGCTCAGGTATACCTCTGCGTGTGCCAATCTAGTAATTCGGTTACTCAGCGGTGCCAGTAGCGAGGCTACCCGACTAATTTTACGACACTTATTCTTCCACCGTCTTCGTCGTCTATCATCCCTCTCCTTATCCTATACAATGGGGATTATTCTGTTGTCCTTACAAGGCAGAATGCTACGGAAGCATTAATACTGATACTGATTCCTATCTTCTAATTATACTCTTTCCCCTCTTTCTAGTTTTTTCCCCTCTCGTATTTTACCCTCTCCATACGATCTCTTTAGTTCGTTTCCTACAGTCATTTTTCATTATTCACTAGCTGACAATAAAGAGTAGTCTTCAATTTTGCTTTAACTTATATTTAAATATGTTTTAGAATAGTTAATTACGCATTTATATTGTACGACACTGAAGATAATCCGATAAGGGTCGAAACGTTTGTAGATTACATGTATTAGATTATATGTATTAGATTTTGATGAATTTTAATTGTTAACAACTATCATTTGGTTTGCGACTCATAGCCTTGTATTAGAATTTTTTAAATATATTATAATTTTACTTTTTGATTTACCTTTATTTTTCACTACAATTTTATTATTGGACTATATATTGTGATTATTAAAGTACTTTTTTATTTATACAAATCACTGTACGTTTCAAAATTTTACATAGTTTAATTTTATTAAATTCAGCTTTATCTATATCAGTACTCGCAAAGATTTGCACATTTTGGGCCGATTCCAACGCGCTATCTTCATTACTGCTCGAGGCTCAGCGGCGCCGAGCGAGGCCGAACCGCCGGGTGCTCACATGATTCTAGCTCAAGAGTGTCTCTGTAGTTTAAACGTGCGGAGATCGTATTTTACGTTATTAAAGAATATTTTTCTTGCAAAATAATTTTTATTTTCTTAAAAAAAATCTAAATTTTCTAAAACATTTTGTCATAATAATTCTTGCCTACCATAAACTATTCAATAATTATTATAAATTTACATTGAGAAGTTTTTACAATAACTAACACATTTTGTCATAATAATTTTTGTCTACCAGAAACCATTTAATAATTGTTATAAATTTACATCGAGAAGTTTCTATAACATACTTGCGAAAATTGAAGTCAGAAAATACATGAATTTGGAAATACCATGTTTTTCATATAAGACAAAGTCTTATAATTATATTCGCTTACAGAAGAAAATAATTATTGCGATATAGAAATTTTGTTACTTGATGAGACTTTATAAAATTTTATATGGAAAACATGGTATTTCCAGATTCACGTATTTCCTGACTTCAATTTTCGCAAATATGTTATAGAAACTTCTTGATGTAAATTTATAACAATTATTGAAGGGTTTCTGGTAGAGAAGAGAGAAGAATTATTATGTTTATTATGACAAAATGTTTTAGAAAATTTAGATTCTTTTTAAGGAAATAAAAATTATTTTGCAAGAAAAATATTCTTTAATAACGTAAAGTACGATCTTCGCACGTTTAAACTACAGAGACGCTCCTGAGCCAGAGCATCATGTGAGCGCCCAGCGGCTCGCCGAGCCTCGAACAATAATGGGGGTAGCGCGGAATCGGCCCAAAATGTGCAAATCTTTGCGAGCACTGATCTATATTACCGAATTTATGTTCTATATACGTATTTTTTGAACTTCGTTTCTTATTTATATGACCAAATTTTATGTTCTATATCATTTTATAATTCACGATCATTGCTGATAATTACATTTTTGTACATTTCAATACTTATACAATTATTCACTATTATATTTATAGAATCCAGAAAGGTTAATCCATTAACCTTTCATTAGAAGGATTAATTAATAATTGGTTGACTTATAATGTTATCAGCGATGTATTTATGTGGGTCATTTGATAAGTTTAGTAAATTTCCATGAAATGGCGCTACAATCCATTTGATGACGCGACATCTCGAAAGATCCACTCTTCGAACTCCTTCAGGTCAAATTTCAGCCAGAAATACACAGTATTGAAGTAGGCTGTCTCAAAGTCTGCAAAATACTCATTGATGGCGACAATGACTTCCTCATTTGACGAGAATTTCTTCCCACTGAACCAAGTTTTTAAGTTTGGGAACAGAAAGAAGTGTCACACAGGGACAAATCCGGAGAATAGGGTGGATGAGGAATCAATTCATAACCCAATTCGTAGTTTTGTCATTGCAACGGTCGACTTGTGGGACGGCGTGTTGTCTTGAAGAAGGAAGAGCACTTTTTTGCGCGCCAATCTCGCTTCAAATGACTACCAAACGTGAACTATGCGTCCTTTCTGATTGAAATTTGGCCTGAAGAGGTTCGAAGAGTGGATCTTTCGAGATGTCACGTCATCAAATGGATTGTAGCGCCATTTCATGGAAATTTACCAAACTTATCAAATGACCATGTTTGCTCGGCAATATTTTTTAAATTTGAATAATGGCGTAAATCCAGGATCTACTTTCCGACTACAGCTTATTTTTAGTTAACCATTTTATATATTATTTTTATAACTTTGAGAGAATGACCCGATCGGAATCGAAACGTTAGTTTAATGTAGGCATATTTTTATTTTTATTCTTTTATTTTTATTTTTATTTTTATTTAATGTTATCTGTATCATATTATTATGTATTTTAAAATTATTTGGCTCGTAATCCTTCTTAACACAATTTCTTTCAGGATTTAAAATTATAATTCGTTGGGGAGTAGAAAAATAGGCTCTGAATATTTGAAATTCGAAAGAATTAGAAAGTTGGAAAGAAATAATTTTTCTAAATCATTTGAATTAGAACAGAAATATAAATTCGTTCATTTATTGGAGAGAAAAAGGAATGATTAATTTCAGAAGGTTTGAAAATAGGTGATTAACTGGATTTATGTAGGAAGAATGGTCACTTTCAGAAGGTTCAGGGAAAATTGACGGAATGTTGATAGGTGTGGTATTATCTGGGTTTATGATTGAGGAGTAATTTCGAGAAGAGGTGAAGTCAATTCTAATCGAAAAGTGGAACTAGTGGAGTCAGAAGAGTTTCTAAATTCGTTCTCAATTTAATTTTTTATTTGTCTTATTACTTGCAATAAATTAAATCTTTTTGAAGTTCTAGCTAGACGGCTGGAAAATTGCATTTGTCGCGTTTGTTGGGGTCACGTTTGTTAGCGTCGCGTTTGTTGGCAAAATCTTTGGAAGCGCACTGGAATTTTTTAATTTTTCAAATAAATTCTAATGAATAAATTCAAATAAAGTCTAATGAATTCGGCTGCCTTGCTTACTTTTCGGTAACCTGCAGCCTAATCCAGGAATTTAACAGGAAGAACATCCCTCTGTTGACTATTGCATAGAAGAAGCCGTCCTCTGTAACTACTTCATCCAGTTTGCACTCCCGAAGTAGAATCAAATTACTAATTATTAATTATTAATTGCTTTTAGAGTTAGTAATCGGATTTCATCGCTATGCATTTTGCACACCTTAATTTATACTATGAGTTTCTTTGTCTTTGATGGGAATGATCAGAGGGTGAAGGAAAATATGGGAATCAATTGTTCCTAAGTGTCATATAGATTGATTCTATTGTTAGCTTGAAAATATATCTCGTCGATCTCACTTGCGATATTAGATACTCGATCAATCTATAGATATCATCCTGACTTTTATTATTAATCTTCCTACGTTTTACATTACCATCTTTTATTATAACAAGATTGAAATTTCTTTCCAATTAATTCTCATAAATGTTTAGTTTCCGGCTCGATGATAATATTTTTGTAAGAATGGATGATAATACTGCGAAAGAAAAGAATCATGGAGTCCTCCGGACGTAATAGGTATCAAAATGTTTTCTTAAAATGCTCATAATATCTCATCCTATCCTATACTATGTACTACATGGGCTCAAAAGTCCCGGGATTTTTCAATACGTGGCGTCACTAGAAAATGAACATGATTCATTTCGAGAGGTTCATCTGTCATTAGTTTATGTAATTTCATTTCGTTCATTCGTTTACAAGCTACAGTCGTTTAAGTGGCGCTACTTTCGCCTTCATTCTGTACCATCATATAATGCACCGTCACACACATCCTTGAAAGCGATGGCCAAATTGAAGCAATTACGATTCGAATTGGTTGCTCACCCACCGTATTCTCCAGACTTGGCCCCCAGTGACTATTATCTGTTCCCAAACTTCAAGAGTTGTTCCAGGGAAAGAGATTCACATCGAATGAGGAAGTCAAAGCGGAAACCGAAGCGTATTTCGAAGGCTTAGACATTTCGTACTACAGAAAGGGCATCGAAATGTTGGAAAATCGCTATACCAAGTGTATCACCTTCGAAGGCAACTATGTTGAGGAATAAATATAACTTTGCCCAAAAAACTTTGCTTGTTTTCATTAAAAATCCCGGGACTTTTCAGCCTATGTAGTATATGTTTTTGTTATTCGAATCATGACATAGATCATAGATAGTCATATCGTTTTAAACGATCATAGATCGTTTAAAAAGAAAGATTAAATTTGTAAATATCTAATTTTACATTAGCTATATCAATGTTCTTTCTGTCAAGAAAATACGAGGAAAAGAGAAAGGCAGAAGGATCAGAAATTTGCTAGTCAGTATGGTATTCCCACGACTTATAAATTTCTCTCGCTTCTAAGAAAAACCGCCCTTCTTGAAAGGATACTTTGTCTTTAGCTCTCCGTGATATCCAGCCAGCATTATTGACGATAAAATTTATTTATCGATTGTAATTTGCTAGTCTATCCTCTTCCCTAAGTTAGTAAACACGAAAAATCTACGGACATTTTTATATTACAGAAGCCTTACTTGAATTTTCTGCGTCATGCAATATAGTAAATATTATTTACTTTTATTAGTATTACTATCTTCTCTTTATTATATCCGCTTTTAGTAGAAACTATTTATTCTTAAAATTTTGCTGAAATATACGCTTTCAAGCTAGATATTTATGTGTTAACTTTGAAAAGTTATTAGTTACAACTTTTTGGTTAAAATTTCGAAGATCAATTATAAGCATATGCGACATAAACAATTATGCAGGATATTTAAAATTTTATTCGTTATGTATCATGAACGCGCATCAAGAATCACGCCTATGGATTACTAGCGTGCAGCGAATTCGGCGTTTATCTGATGGCGCGATGAAAAAAAGCCGAACTGTTCCGGTGCCGCGGAAGCCATTACACAGATAGTCTATTCGAAGGAAGCTAATAGATCAGGGGAAATGGGTTAGAGTACCGAAAAAGTACATCCAGCGTCGATGCCTCCGGCCGCCTCGTGGCCGATAGATCACCAGTCTAAGTGCACTAAATGTCCCTTCCCCCGTTTGCCAGTTATTATGCGGCAAACTGCAGTGACTTTTTCACGCGATGATACATTCATCATGCCTGACGCCATTGTCAGAAAACATATAAAGGGTGCATCATGTGCGCAAAAGGAAATCGTATGAAATAATCTTGACATGCTCGCTTATATAATACGTTTTACGTTAAGCCATTGAAAAGATATCTGAGTATAGAATAATTAACTATTTAAAAGCTTTCGGACTTTTCATATAAAATAGATTCCATTCGAATATAGATGGCATTGAAAGATGATCTTGATGATGAAAAAATGCTCTCTATGAAAAAATTTCCGTTCGAAAACATTTAACTGCAAAACGCGTTTCCATGAAGTTCGTATAATTATATTTTTGTGAAAGTAACAAAAAAATAATTTTACCATAGCTCTCTCGCTTCGAGCAGAAAGTTAATTTGTAACATGTCCTGACGGTTTCTCATCGCGCGAAGTTAAGAGATCGTCGCAGTTGAACTTCCACGTCACCGGGGAAAAAAGTTATCATAGCTCTCAGGGTAGATTTCCATACTGAAGCGCAGATGAATGACGGGCAAATGGAAGTAGCGCGGTGGACGCCAGCTCTATCCATGCCATCCTTCGAGCTACCACGATATAGAGCAGCAGTATGTGGTATTACATACGTAATTGATGCTTGGCTATTTTTTTCGTGGTAATATATTATGGCGTTGCGCAGCGCAAACTCCGTTTGTGCGAGGCGTTACATTGTAACTAATGCGTCGCGATTTTTAACATGGACGACTCGACATATCACTGCTTGGAACATTTTCATAGCGGTATGCTGGTTTTATATTTTTGTTGAATGTCGCGAGTAGATCAGGATCCTGCGAAATCTTTACAACACGTCATTTATAATTGTTATCATAATCTTCATGTAATAATAATAAAATTATTAAATAAATAATTAATCGCTTTTTTAAAATACAATTTTATTATCTGAACTGTTTCAATTCATTATTTTCATTATTACATAATAGTTAATTATTACATATAAATTAAGTACAAAAACATAAAAAATACTTTTATCAAATTCTTCAACTATATAATTGTTCAAATATATTTAAAAATTATTTTTACACAGTAATTGCAGTAACTAATTTTACGATAAGGAAATAATATAGATTCTAGTGATGATAATAAACATAATTATATGTCTCTGTTGTTCATATAATTATCTGTTCTCTACTTTTGACACTGCAAACGTTATTTTCTTACAAAAAATTTTACTTGATTTTATTTGTTTTGTAAATTTTAATTTATTTAATTTATATTATTGTATAGTTATGTGCAGTAGCTCGCACTTAGTTAATCGGCTAACTAACGGTTACATACACTCCAGATATGGTAATCTGTGAAATTTATTTGCTGCATTCGATTTCTTTAATGAACATTGGATTGTTATCAATTATTACTATGATTGGAGACTGCTGAGGATGGCTTGAATATAGCCGGAACGTTCAGTTTTGTATATTATGTAATAGATACAATCAAAATATATGTACATGATAATCGCACCAATTACGTATTAAGGCTCTTGATTGCCCGTTTTTAACTTTATTTTTTTAACTTTATTTTTTTATTTACATGTTTAATGTATATGACATTTACATGTCATAATTACATGTTTAATAAAATATAATAATAATAATAATAATAAATATAATAATAATAATAATAAATATAATAATAATAATAATAATAATATTAATAAAATATAATATTATATTATATTTTATTATTGAAGATTATTATATTAAATTATTATAATAATTTAATATAATAATCTTCAATAAGAAAAATTTGATGTCACATTAATTCATTGATTTATTTCTTTATTTAAATTCTTTGTATATATCATGCTTTATAATTTTCTATTTTTTTATATAAATATTTTTTATATAATTAAAGAATAAATTAACAAATTTACATTCCCTTCTTCAAATAATAATATTCAGATTATATACATAATTAAAATCCTCAATTTATCATAGATAAATGAATATTAATTATTCTAAATAATTTAAATATTATATTATCTAAAGATGTACTTATTTGCAACTATAATACGGATATAACGTGAAATGTAACATACATATGTAAAAGTAGTTCATACTAACAAACTCAGGGCGCACTAGTGCACATTAAAGCCGTCATACATACATTGACATAAAGATATGTGTTTAACACTTTTAAATATAGAAATGAATTAAACAATAAAATTTTCAATACTTTGTTGTGCTATTTAATAAAATATTATATTATTTAGTAAAATGCATTTTATTACATTTTAAAACATAAATTGCATTTTAAAAATGCATTTCCACTTTTAATCTTCCCTTTGTCGGTTATTTGATCTCTGGAAACTTGGACTCTTATTATTTAAATATTTAAACAATTAAATGTTAGATATAAATACTTTTGAACCTGAAAATATGTACTTTGATGAATATCTCAAATATAAGATTTTTCATCAATTATTGAATATTTAAATAACAAATAGATGCAAGTTAATTGAAATTTTATATTCTTGATATCAATTTGATTTAGAAATGTTGTTTAATTCGAATAATTATACATTTATACATCACATGTAATATTTAATGTATATCATAAATGTTCAATACATCACAGGATTTACATAAGTTTTTATAATCTTTATGAACAACTACAATGTATCTAATTCTTAATGTTTTTTACATCATAAAAAATGATCTTCAGTATAGCTTTGATTTTTAACCATTTATCTTTGATTTTTTGCTGCTTGAACTCGTACTCACTCGTTGATCATTAACAATTATATTTGCATTGACTATACAACTATTGATTATTGTATGCAACATGTATTCTAACGTATGGACGTAATATAGACATTGCCGATCTTTAGGTCTGCTATCTCGGTTTTATACTAATTAGCACGCCGATCGCCTTTATTTCCTATTATAGCAGAATAGTTTTGCAAGATTTAGAAGAGCAGACTATAAAGAAGTTATCATTACAATTAAGATTAGTAATGACAACAAATTCAATTTTTTTATGTCACAAACGATATTACATGACCATTTTATCATTTTTGACCAGTATTCGAAGCTGATGTCATCGAATAGACATCTCAGCTTCTATTCAAATCATCCTATTTGTCATAAGAAAAGTGTAATGTACGGTATGGTGGACAGAATTCTTTTACTTTCCCATCTGCAATATTATAAAATTCAAAAATACCATCAGCATTCTTTTAAGTGTCTTTACTATCCACTTTCTTTTATTTTTTCCGCAATTAGACAAAGGCTTAAATTTCATTGCTCTCCTTAACATAAGATTGCTTAATAAAAATAAAAAATATTTCATTATCCCGTTTGTAAAATCCATCTCCGAGAGCTTTATGCTTATAGCTCTTGACGTACATCTTAAGCATTCACTATATCTATAATAACATTCTAAAGAAATTTATACAGGAGCCGATTAGACCATTTCTTAAAACAAGATGTAATTTATAAAATTGAATGTTTGAATTGTGAGTCTAGTTATATTGGTACAGACAAAAAGGAGATTATAAACTAGAATAAATCAAACATCGATCTGATATTAACAAGAAAACAGGGTCTCCATCAGTAATTTCTGATCATCGTAATCATGAATTCAAATAGGAAGAGGTCAAAATTTTAGACAAGTCTTACTATAAAAAAAGAATTATTTCTGAAATGCTCCACATTAAAAGGCAAAAGTATGATTTGAACAGATACTGATCCACTGCCTGATATATCTCTTACAATTTCCTACATCGTTGAATTCTCCTTCCTAATATCATTTTTATTACCACTACCTTGTTGACAAGATGACAAGCATTTCAACTATCGAATGTTCTAGCATTTTACATCTCATAGTTCTACAATATTAAGACCCATTTGATATCGCTTTATAATTACATTTAGTACTCAATTTTTTTCAAAGTTTATTATAGTTATAAAAGGAACATGAAGCACGTGTCCTTTTACATTGATTTCACGGTATCAATCTATTGTATCATTCCATACATATATATTATTTCTTTTTATATACATATACATATATAAACATAATTTATTAAATATATATTTATTCATTATTTTGTGTTTTGTTATCGAGTGATTTTGAGAGACATTTGTTCCTTGAAATAGGATATATCAAAAGATTCATTGCATTTTGTCCTAATACATCCTATGTCAAATGTGAATGTTTATAAAAAGTTATATCTGATTTCACTTCATATTTCCTCTATTATCTATCTTTCTGGAAACTTCTATGTCAAATGCTTTCATAAATTTTATAATAGATCAACGTAACAAGCTTCACAAATATTACATTTTGCAATGTGTCAACGAATTGCAATGCAATTCTTCTAATGAAATATCGGCACAATAAATGAAATATATATGAAATATATATATAGAATTTTGCCTTATGAACATAGAGTTAATAATATGCATTCTTTCTTGCTGACTATTGACCGTTGATCACAATAAAGAAGGGTAAAGTAGAACGAGGCTAGTTGTGACATTTTTTCTTTAAATTATTATAAATCTTCTAAATAAATCTTCACACAATTATGATAAATGATTTAAAACGTAGCATGTTCATCTGGCTCAATAATTAAATACTTATAAATCCTTAATCTCGTAAAGAAAAAAATTATGTTATTTACAAGAATGCAAAATCAAAGATCAATATGCCTCATCTACGGGGCATGTTGAGCATTCTCAAAGGATAAGTTAAGACATGAAGATAATCATTTATTATTAAAAACATGAAAGAATTATGTATATAAATTTTTATTATTTTCATTTTAAGTATAATAATTTGTAATATTCTTTCTTTTTAAATGCTTTAATAAAACGGTTAGTTATAAGATATATTGGGCAAAACAAGCCCCGCATTGGTGTTGACTGAAATATTTTTTTATAACTACAAAATAATAAATAAAATATCAATTTTAACATTAAAAAATATATTAAATACTAAAAATATATTAAATACTGATATCTAAAAACACATTTGATTGTTATTAATCGTTTTAATTATCACGTAAACCAAAAAGAATACTTGCCTAATAATTTTACTTTTGATGTATGAAAACGAAAAGCACGTGTTTGGCTGTGTTTGAAAGCCGGACATAAATTATTGTATTAAAAAATCTCTGTCTTTGATTATTTAAATATTTGCATTTACCCAACTTGCCCGCAACTAACCGCGCTCTACTCTACAAATTTTTAAGAATTTTGTGATCACTCGGGAACCGTTTTATCTTTGTAGAAATAAAAAATTATTATAATAATGTTAAAATTAAAAAAAAATTGGTACATTAAAATATAATGAATAAAATCCTTATTTACATCATTATAAAATCACTGTTAATTATATTTCAATAATTTATTTATAAAATTAATACCAAATTAGATCAAATGCGAATAATATTGCACAATATATTAATTAGACTATATTTTTTATTATAATTTTATTTGTAATATCGATATCGTGCGATGTGCAATGCTTGGAGTAGAGGGAGAAAACGATATCGATATGATATAATGAATGTTATAATGAAAAATATAGTTTAATTAATGTTTTGTGATACAATATTATTCGAATTTGATCCAATTTAGAATTAGAATTAATTTCATAAATAAATTATTGAAATATAACTGACAATGATTTTATAATAATACGAAGGATTTTATATTTCGATCTATGAATTTTTCCTTAAAAAAATCTGGCATTATTATAATTAATATAAATAAATATGTAGAGAGTGCCAAGGATCGGTCAAAACAAGTAGTCACGTGGAAATCATTAAAAATTTGTACCCTCCTTTATTATTACTTTGGTTAGAATTATTTAAATAATTTGATTAATTAATGCACAATTCACCATTACAATTCCTTACTTGCGATTATATGTAGAGGAAGGCCTCCTATTGTGAAATAGCGGCGTTTCTGCTAAACTAATAAACGCTATCTATTGGTTCCATGAATTTATTGCTCTTAAATTGAAAACTATTTAGTAGAAAATTCATTATTTGATCATGCTTGTAAGTCATTGTAAAAAAAGAATTTTAGAATTCGGACGTTTCATTGAGATGAGTCTTTAAACCTTTAATAAATAAATTTGGTAATAAATTCTTCATGTAGTGATAGAGTAAGGTCGTATTAATATAAAAATACGGGATATGTTGAATTGTTTAATTACAGAAGTAGATTTGATGATCGTAAAAGCATAAGGCGTAAAAATCGAAATATGAAATACCCAGGATATTTCTAATATAAAATAACTCATGTGCCTACGTTAGGTATATTATATATATTAGTGAAAATCATTGCTAAAAAGTAAATGTAATTGTATAATAATAAAAAGGACAACTTGAATAAACGCCTATTTCTAAGCTTGATTCTAACTACCTGAAGACGAGTTCTGGGTATAATCTATCGCATGCTCATTTTTCACTGTATTTGTTTACATTTTAAAAATAAAGTTTTTTAATGTAATACTGATATATTTTGCGTTTTACTAATCGACTTACTAATTCTCGGGGCATCTCATATTAGGGGCATAATTTTTTTATTTTGCTCACTTTTTATATTTCTTTAATTTAAAAAAAAAATAGAATTTGAATTAAATTTTATATAACGTTATCTTAAAACTTATTAAATTCCCTTCAAAATGATCTATTATTTTTTTAAATTCTGCCCATAGACTTCTAGCATTTATTTCTCCCAAATAAACTCGTATCTCATAACAAGGGCCTTTCATCTGTATACTTCTTTATAGTATCGCAGAACGTATGTTATTAAATATCTTAGAGAAAGTACAGACAAAGGGAATGTGTTAAGAGAAAGCCGTGTGTATTACTGATATTTCCACTCGGTGAAAAATCTCCGAATTGGATTTATGGATTGCAAAATTATTATTACAGAATTAAAGTACGCATAAACAGGACCTTAGCAGCACTGAATTTTATGATAAAATAAAAAAAAAGTTAAAAAATTCACTTACTTTTAACTGATACAGCTAAAGTACCTTATATATATATATATATATATATATATATATATATATATTAGGTGTAAAAAAAAGTTCTGAGCTTTAGATTT
>Ga0157364_1004065_pt1 | contig 14468 bp, 5 predicted proteins | sample AttsexASBM2_FD_111476 | JGI IMG/M metagenome (GOLD analysis project Ga0157364, IMG submission 111476) | Fungus gardens microbial communities from leaf cutter ant in Ribeirão Preto, State of São Paulo, Brazil - Atta sexdens ASBM2 | ecosystem: Host-associated > Fungi > Mycelium > Unclassified ... | reverse complement strand
TAGATTTTACGAATATGTTTTAACAGAAATTATAAAAAGTTGCTCGGTGCAAAAAACTTATATAAATGTCTCTGATACAATATTTCTTTCTATATTTATTTTATTTTTAAATTTTATTTTACAGTTATATATTCTTAATTCTCAAACATTATGGGAATAATACATTTAAGTGTGGCAGATCCAACCCAATTTGATTGTTTATAACTTTCAAAAAATGAATATATTGTAAACAATTTTTTTCAATCAAAACGCCATTTAAGGAAAATACCAATCAAATATATGTATCTTTATTAAGAACATATTGTTAATTAGCTTCTTAACTATTTGCTAATTTTCTGGTTGATAAAAATAATAGTAGAATTAAACGAAGCACTGTCACGTTGTTCCATGCTCATTTAATTTTTTCAGCAATAAAGTAAGCGAGTTATACTACACGATCAAAGTTCGCTCGACATGTACAAAAAGTCGCATTAATTCGCATTAGCAATATGACTTACTTGAGCGTGAGAAAAAGCAAGATTATCCAACTAGATCGTTTGGTATTTTATAAGGTCGTATTTATTATCATAAATATGACTCGTAAGATACTTAATTTGGCATACGTCGCAGTCTCTGCCTTGAAATTAAATTATTGAGAAAAATCCGGCTTTTACTTACGATATAGGATTGAAATAGAGTTTAGTGCGCTGCAGGAGGCTAAGGCGGCCGACTCGTGCGTGTAACACCTGTTGAAAGTTTCCGCGAACATCTCAATGACATTCCGCGATCTCCTTTGCAGCCGGAAACACCGTATGCAATCTTTGTCGTTAAACCTGCAGCAAACGAATACCATGAATTGCGTTAGCAGAATCATAATTCCGTGATTTATACGTAACGTATTATTATAAGACACAATTCTCACGTTCCATCTTTTTAGTGCGTAAATAACAATTAAGGCTTTTTATTTGATATCATCTATTCTTCGTAATTTTTAAGATATAACCGTTAAACGGGCCTTGTATTTAAGTCTAGATTAAGATCTAGAGATTAAAGTTTCGCTGAAGAAATTAACTTAAGAACATTTGAAATTGGCTTGAAAGACGAAATTCTATTATTTGTAAATTTGAGAGAGGCATAATACTCAAAATTTCATTTACATTTGTCCATCGACTTATAAATTAAATACTCGACTATGTATAATATATTGGCGATAATTCTTACAAAAGATGCACTGATAATCATAATTATAATATCTTATATAAGTATAACATCCTTGCCACGTGTCGCCTTGAAGATGGAAACAGCATTACTTGCAGAATTTATATCACGTTAATCCTGCGACCAAGAACTACATACCGAGAAATTGAAAAATCAATAAGAACTGAACTACGACTGGGGAAAAACTAACTAAACTACAAGATATAAAGTATAACTACATCCCGGATGTGCTGATAATGCTGACTCTGGAACAACAAGACGATGATGCTAGCGATGATAATATCAGCGAGTGAGAAATAATGAAGGAGCTTCACTTCTCTCGATTCCCTTATTTCGATCAGCACGTTGGAATCAGCAGATTGTGCTTTGAGAGTCTTAAAAGAAAATTCCGAATATCCCGCCTTAATAATCTTTAATTGAGATTGAATTTACGAGTATAATCTCGGATTGCGACTTTAAAACTCTTGATTTATACCATTAATTTAAATTTGTTTGAAAACTAGAACTACTATTTTTCACCAAAAAAATGCGAATGCGAAGAAATGACATCTTTACGAGTCGCGCGTAAAAGACGCCGGTCCTATCGTAAATGTCTTATCGTAAGTATCTGTTCTTGTATCAGCGTTAATATTCGCGCTTCCTCTCTTTGAAATTTACGAATTTCTCACGAAATAAAGATATGCTGATATAAGACGACATTAATGGCGGACAATAATGACGGCGCGATAGGGCCGATTAAAGCACTATTAGTAAGTACTCTCGTGACGAGCCACTCGTGAATTAACGCGGTTTACTCTAACGCAGGAAGTGGACAATGACACATAAAAAAAAAAGAGGAAAGAGAAAAGAACAAGGACATTATTCTTGTACTGCGCGATGTCAACGACTCGAAGAAGCGACACGCAACATCTCAAGATCAAATTAGAAACGCAAAGACATTTGATCGGGCGAGACGTTCAAAACTAAATAGATATGAAAAATAGCGATCTGTTCTTTGTCGGTCGATTAAAAATTTGTTGATCTATCTACAGCTGGAACTTGTCACATCGTTGAAAGATCATGCACATCACCGGTCTTTCTTGACTGGAAATATGATGACTGGAAATATTGACTTTCGAAAAGATAGTGTTTAAAGTGCAGATAAAGAAAAGCAAATAAAGTAAAGAGAAAAGTGAGATAAAAGTTCAGACCGTCTGAGAAAATACGTTTAGTAGAAACGAGCAACTTTTGTGCAAGATTATATGGGAACCAGTACGCAGGGAGAAAGAGAGGGAGAGAGAGAGAGAGGCACGTTTTACCGTCGCGCTATCGCGACCGCTATCTACTTGCTTTTCACACACGATTATGAAAATGACAGTGGTTGCGGAGGAGTCATTTGTTCAACAGTATCTGGTATGTACCGTGTATTCGCGCAACAAAATCGCCATCACGGTGAAGATGTTATTTAAATAATTGTGAGCTATTAGAGTAACTACATAGACGAAAGCGGAAATTTGCATTATAAAGGATTACGTTTTAGAAATGTTGTTCGGAGTTCAACATTGTATATAGAAATTAATGTAACGATCCCATTTTAATTATATAATAAATACCTACATCCACATTTTTTAATTATTCTGACACATACAATTTTACATCCTTCAATAAATTTCTCTCTACTTTTATACATGTATTCCTTTTTATAAATATATTTACAAATGTAGAGTAATAAAATGATTCCAATTTAAATATATAATAAAGATCTGATACCCATACTTCAAATTATCCTGAGATACATAAGCTGGAAAAGGAAAGTTGCATTAATTGGAATTCTAATTAAAAATGAATAAATAAGAATTTCCTGATTTAATCTATTAATTCTAATTAACTATATTAATTCTATATTAATTCTAATTAACCAAAATTCAGATGATATCTTCTGATTCGTTCGAATTTTTCTCGATATAATTTTGCATCCATTCATCAATTTCCTTCCACTTCTTGTACATATTTCTTTTCTTGTGTCTTCACCCAAGCGTGAAAGATCTGACGCATTAATATAATAACAGTATATTATAAGTATCTCGATCAATTTTCTGATCTAATGAGCATAGAGTAACGCAATGACACCAGGAACTGCGAATCAATGCGGTCGACATGCCTCTCGACCGTCCATATGCAAGTGCACGCGAGTGAGTTTACAACGTCGCCGCATACTTGCGTGTATAATTGTACCTCCGAGGCAATAGCTGTCGCGCCGATATTATGCAACCTGTGGGAACGGGCGTGTGGGCCCGTTTATCGTCGGTCCCGTAGTCACCGGGCCCTGCCATATATAGGATCTCGTTCTCGCACAAAGCAGCATCGGGAGAACACTAGAGCTCTCGGGAACCCTTCAAATATTATTCGCTAACTGGAATGTCACACGATAGGTTTTGCCCATACGCGGAGCAAATCTATGCGAGCACTCTTGCATTCTGAATTCGAAGTATTTGTCGAAGAATTTGATACTAGTGTTTCATCAAGACAAGATTTCTTAAAGATGTCTTAAAGAGCATTTCTTGTCTTGTCTTGATTTTCAAAATAAGAAATTTCATTTTTCTTGTCTTGACAATTTCTTGACATTGTATTTCTTGTCTTGAATTCAAGAATCCTGAATTTCTTGAAATTTTTTGATTTTTTAAGCAGAGTCCTTGTGGCTCTTTGACTACGTCACGTCGTAAGAGATAATAAGAAAACATAGGTACAAATTGAATGTCGAGTCGTCTCGTAGTTATTATATTTAAATTCATGGTTTAAAAGTGTGCTTATAATGTCTATTCTGCACAAATCTATTAATAAAGATTAAAAATATTTCTCAAATTATCATTTTTAATATCATGAGGTTACTGCCAAATGTAACTCTATTTCAGATTATTAGATTCCTAAGATTATTAGATATAATAATAATTATTATTATTACTATATTTTAAATACTATTAGTAAAAGTACGCAAATGTTTATACATAATATACTTTTGCAAGTAATCTCGCAATATTAATTTTATATATATTTTTTTACATAAATGTAAAGATTAATATCTGGCACAACAAGGATGTATCGGTGAGTATAATTTAATTTGGTTAAATCAGGGATTTCACTTTTTCAATAATTGATTTACACTCTACTCATATGCTATTTTGCTATTTACTGAAAATGTATGAATATACATTTTTATATTATATAACCTGTTATAAATACCAATAAATATAATTGAAAATGTTGAAACTAACTTATTCAAAACTTTTTAAATCAGAAATAAAATAATAAAATATTAAAATAATAAAGTATTAAAAATAAAAATGGAAATTCAAGAAATTTCAAGAAATTTCTTGATTTATTATCAAGAAATCTTGGTCTTGATAATTTCTTGTTTTGAAATCAATTTCCAATTTCTTGTTTTGGTCTTGCTTCAAGATAAAATCAAGACATGATTTCTTGAATTTCTTGATCTTGATAAAACACTATTTGATACACCTGTTCTAATGTCGTCGTTCCAAGTTTCTCTTAAGCAGATGCTGCGAACTGCTCAAGAATCGTTAATCCTTTGTGATTCTGTGTCAAATTTGACGTAATATATCGCTAGGTAGCCTATTGTTTAATTCTTCTAAGCATTCGAATCTACGCAATTATGTCATAGTATTGCTATATATATAATTACAATTGATAAATTATATTTTTTAGGATCTCGATAAATTCTTTGAATAGACTAGTTGATTAGATGTAAAAGACGCTTGATCTTTACTCGTTTGCGAAAAATAATTTGGAGATATTTTTTGTTTCAGAAAATGTATATTTTAAAATTTAATATAAATTTGCACTAAAATTTACTTTCTTTCCCATCAATTTTTATTTCATGCAATTATATAATATCTTTGATCTTACGCTTCCTCCTTCGATATGGTTTCTTCCTATAATAATATTCATTTTTTATCTCACGTTTCGATCGGATGGTTTCTTATCAAGATAATAAGATATACTTAGATTTCGCTATGAATAGCCTACGGAACATTATTAATTAACGCGTTAACTTTTGTATTCCGTATAACACGATCAAAGCGGTAGGATGCATAAAATATTTGCATAAAACGAACTGCAATTCAGACTGCACGTAAATCCGAGCATCAGATGCCACGCCGTTCGCAAAACAAGTTTAAGACACGAAAGACATGATAACTTGTTGGTTGGTAAGTCGATTTCCCTGTCGATTATTATTTCTTTCGGAAGCGTTTTTACTTTATAATCGTTTGTAACACGCTACTTTATTTTGCGCCGTCTATCGAATTACGCACGATCGGAATTGCGTTCACTTTCCATGGGATGGACTGTCATCATCATCATCCGACCGCGATATCCCACTGACCCGAAATGTAAATCGCGTATTGCATTCGAATCGAATTTGCATAACGGCGCACGCATCGTACAAGGCTGGTCTCACAAGAGCGACGATGAATCGTCACGAACGTACTATAAAAAACAAAAAAAAAACGTAATTTCACATAAAGAAACTACCATTTAATATCCTATTGTAATCATGGTAGTGTAATAACTGCATCAAAGGTGACATTAAAAAGGCATTTCTCGCGGACAGCCGCTTCTCGCGAGTGACTTTCCGAGCGAGTCCGTTTGTAGCAGTTTCATTAATGACCGATTCAATTGTCAACGACGACGGAATCCAGGGAACCCTGTGCCACGCAATTAGAGTGACAAATGAGCCGCTGTGTGGTGCCAGTACGAGGAACATGGGATTTGTCGTTTTCTCGACGCGGACATCCCAGAGGAGTGTTCGTTCGTCGCATTGTCGACGACGTTCAACACGAAGGTTGAGATACATGGAAACTGGAGGAGAGGCCATACCACCTTCGCGAGCTAGTCACTCCTCCGTCTTCACGGAGATTAATGGTAGAAGATGGTATGCAACGGGAGAGGAAAGGAGAAAGAAAAACGAGCCCTCTGTTCTATCCGATCGCTAAAGGTAGGGCCCGTTCAACTCACGAGTTTGCATCTCTGGCGACGATATATTCTCTTTTGATGCCGATGCCGTTTCTTGACTTAGGCATAGCGACTGTTGTTATGCCATGAAACACGTAAGCGCATATTATACCGGACGATTCATGAGTGAACGTCCCCGTTTTTTAGCTGGTAAAACATCATTTACATTAAAAAGTCTGGTAATAACAATCAAAAATATTGAGTAAAATAATTTCAATCAAATGTTCAGTTAATATACCCAAAAACAATTTTACTTTTCTAAATATTTATATAATAAGTATTAAATGATTAGTTATGTTTATTATCATGTTTATATATATGTTAATATTTATTAAATACTTAGAAAAATATTAAAATTTTTTGGTTATATTAATCAAACACTTGGTTGAAATTATTTATTATTGGCATAAATCATTCAACATTTGATAGTTATTATCAGATTCTTTTTTCAACAAAATACTTTGTAATGTTTTCGAAGAAAAATAGCTTTTTTTGTTATTACAGAAATGACAAATTTTCACAATCTCGTAATAAATATAATTAAAAAAACAGTAAGTTCCAAATTTTATTTTCTTGTCAATACTTTTGAGACTTTCACGAGTATTTAGAAAAAAAAATATCCGTGTCAAAGGGTTTATGGGTTATCACCGTGATCCATTACTAACGTTTCGTGAATCATGCCATTCATTTCATCAGGGTGAGAAACGGACTGAATACTGTTTTCTCTTCTTGTCTTTTATAGATAATGTTATCTCGTTTTAGAAAACAGCTCACATTTACAGAATTTGTGATTAAGATGTAGGTAATTTTTGTGCTTTAAATAACGCATCTTTCTCTCTCTCTTTTGAATATTAATAACTATTTATAATGAACGACTGGTATACTATACTGGTATACTATATTATCTCAGCAAACGCGCAAACCAATTAAGTGAACTCAATCTGCCGTATATTTCATCATGCATTCGCTGATGACTCTCAAAGAAATTGTCACGGCGGATGTGAAATACAATGATCTCGCCTTGTGAAATCATTACGAACTACCGCGCGCTTATAAAGATATAATTTACGTGAATTTTGCATACGGCTTTTACATACGTTGCTTTTCGTTCCGGCAGATTATTGAGCATCGCGATTATTGCTACTATAGCTGCGGGTTGGTCCCAGTTATCCTTGTAGGACGGGCATAAAAGTCAACATCGTTTAAATATATGCGTAACGACGTAAAAGAGAGAGCAGTTACAGAGAGAGACGCACAATCGATTAAACACGATCAAGAGAGAAAAATGCAGGGCAATTAAGCAGCGAACAAATCTCGAGCAATTAACAAGTTGCCTGAATGATCAGACTGTTGATTACAGTTATATACATGTCATTCTAAGCAAGTTTATGGCACTTTTTATTTGCCCCCGTAATAAATTCTTCGGGGAAGATTATGATGCATGATTGATAAATTACTTAATTAGTTAGTAACAAGTAAAAGATCGAATTTGTGGTAATTATCGCAACGCATAATATCGTGTCGAAATGTATAATAATTATTGAAAGACAAATGATTTATTACGTTCGTTTTATGAATCTGTTTTTGTGTCAGTAAAGTTAATGACGCTTGAAACGGGATCATCAAAAATAATAATTTTCCGAATCGTAAATGCAACGGCGAGAGAAGTAACAAGACAATTGGAGATACGATTTCTCGGAATATTCATGACGCGATAGCTTGTTAACGATTCAACGTGAATCGCGAAGTATATGAGCGTGTCTAGAGAAGAAGAAGAGGGTGGGCTCTCACGTGTATGCCAATTTATGCATACTTGGCCGGACAACACCCACATTGCTTCGTGAGCATCCAGATGCATCGGAGAGCTATCGATTGGCGCGAGAGCTTCGGATTTCTATGAGACAGCATTGAATCTTACAAAATGAAATTTTTTAAATAATAAAACAATTCTCTCATCTATTTCACATCTATTTGTTCCATTTTGTTTCTTCAAAATACAGAATAACAATAGGAAAATTGCAGAAAGAAGTAGCTGTTACTCAGTGAGAAATGACAAAAGAATCGATATCGAATCGACGTCGAATCAAAATTCCATTGTCATTCCTCATTGGATATTTTGCGATGAGTTGATAGAATAAAATGAATAAATTTACTATATAGGGTGTATCTTAAAAAGCGCTCACGAACAATATATAGCGTTATTTCTGATAAAAAAAATTAAGTCTAAAACTTATGAACTATTTTATAATTTTCGTAAAAGTTAACGAAATATTAATTTCTAAAGAAATCACCTAATTCTCGTAGTTTTGCTTTAGATTAAATTTAGTCTTTAACTTTATAATGATCCCCAATGGAAATAAGATCTCGAAAAGGGTATAGTGCCAAAATTACATCGTTTTGGATCGAGAAGGATGCACGTTTCGCCATTTCCTTTTCGTTTTACAGCTCTTTCTGGAATTAGCTTGGGCTCGTGAGATACGCGCGTTTGTGTCTGACGTTGTCTGAAGAGCCAGCTATTTTCGTTCCAGACGAATCGTAGACGTCGCGACATCCCCGGAGAGACATCAGTAGGCGAATTTAACTTTAACCCCTTCATACCCTTTCCATTTCCCGTGACAACAATATTCCTCGGTCGTCTTCGTCGGTGAATTTTTGCCTCTTTCGCAGGAAAAGTCCCATCCTACACGTTCACGACATCCATCGACATTCTCTCGTCTAGACTTGCAGCGACTTATATAGAAAGCCAAAGTCGCGCATGTTTCTAACAGATCTAAATATCCCATCGAATTTCTAACATTAGCAAAAATTAAATATTGTTATTGCGTGCTAATTGTTTTTTATAATTTATATATACATCTCAATAATCTGTAAAATCCTTAAAAACAGAATTCACTGTATACTTATTTAAACAAAAAGATATTCAATTTTACATACATATATTACATACATACGCATATTATTATTACTTTAATGTGGATCTGGAGATATGATATGTACATAATTAACAAATCTCACATATAATCTTAGCATTAAACTTCTTGGCATGCAATGCCGGAGCACTGCAAGTGTTAACAAGAATGCGAGAAGATTCTATACAAGAGATTTTACATAATTAGACACGCGCGTAGCAACGAGTACTATGTTCTTTCAACACTGTTTCACACTGTGCCCCGTTAACTTCATTTACATGTGCGACAAGCGCTGCAGATATGATGGCATTCTAATTGCAGTGCATCGTTCTGTGAATACACCGTTACTCCTAATTGTGAGTCGACTATCTCGACTTACCTCGATGCCGTCGCCCTCCAAACGTAATGTACGTTCCGACCAGCTCCATTCTTTCTCGTTGCCAGTAACTCAAAACTTTGATATTTATGGCTGCGCTTCGAACTTTTATGCGTCTGTAAACTTTCGCAACAATCGTTTGCGACTTTAAGACTTTAACGCTTCAGCATGGAGATTTTAACGCACGAGACTGATAAAGATGAAAAAATATACCGCATCATGCCACTCGTGATAATTCAGTTATATAGGGCGTGCGATAAGACGCAAAATCGAAGTTATGAGAGTGTAAATAAAACGGTAGTACAGTGCAGATGAAAAAAAAAAAGAAATAAGTTACTAAAGATAGAGGCAATGAGAGGCGAACTATGTATCGATCAAATAATTTCAGGAAACATCATCAATTATAAATTGAATTCACCATTTAAAAATTTCTGTTTCTTAAAACCTTAAATTAAAATTTTAAACATTTACGTTCTTGAAGATTAACGCCAATTTCTTCTATGTTAAATAAGAAAATTAAAACTTTTTATTAAAAAAAAAAGTTTAATTTAATCCTATCCAATACATAAATTTGTACAAGGAGTGAAATAATTGAGCATCAAATTATGCTTTCAATGTCATTATTCAATCTGAAGCCCCAACTACTAAAAGATAGATGGAGATAAATTTTAATAAATTCTGTTTTAAAATTCCGTTGTACATCAGTTTGGATTTTCTGATAATCGGTATTATAACAGAGGGCGTGACAAGTAATTTCAATGTTTAAACAATTTTGTATTATTAGATATATATTTTATTTAAGTTATGAGGAAATAAACATAATTAAACTACATCCTCCATATTTCAGGATTAAATTTTATAGAGTATTTATTCTTTCTTTTCTTTTAAGTTAATAATTAGGCTATGTGTGTTTATAAAAATAGATATCTAGATTATAATTAAATATTTTGTCACTTTGTCAAAAATGCACAAAATGTACGAAAATTTATGTTACATTAATAAAAGTACATAAAATTTATCGATAACAATACTGTATCATTTCATAGCGATAACAGTAAGGTTAAATAACATATCCATAGGATAAATTGTAAGGTTAAATATGTTCATGCTTCCCACGATTTAACGATAACTCCTGTAGTGTAAGAACTGTTCGAACTACATTCGAAATACTTTTCTAATTGCTCGCTAACAATAAGTTGAACTGACATTTGCCTTGTTGCAGGAAATGTCCGTGATTCGTCGAGTTAACTGACCTGTCTATTAGCAGTACATTATCGCCGACCCTCTTGTGGCAATAGCCCCACACCGGTATCGCGTTGAAGGTGATGTTAATGGCAGAATACTGAATGGGCGCGTTTGCCATGCCTTCAACACCCTTTCCGCTCACCTGCGTCACGAATTCACCCTGGAAGTCTGCAGGAAAGTAACAGCCCACCATGAACTGAGGGTCGTAACCTTGAAGAACCTCGCTCGTAATTACGGTGCTGTCTAAAAAGAAAAGGATGAATCTTTATTAAAGCTGGTTACGTCAATGGAAATTCTATAAAAGAAGCAATACGTTTGTAAGAAAGTCTTTTTAATTTATTAATTCTTACATATTATTATTGTTTATTTTTAAAAATAAAGATATTATAGATTTATTATTCTATCATTTTAATCATATAACTTATTATAAACTATAATTTTAAATATTCTTTTGAAATTATTGTAAAAACTATTACAAAGTAATGCTTTAAGATTGTAGATAAATTATTTGCAAAGGCACATATTTATTAAAAAAAATTATTGTGAAGAGAATGGACAATCAACTGAGCGAAGTGTAACAAATTCTCGTGAATGAAGAGAGGGCATGGGAACGACCTTAATCGACGGTATAACGGATACTTCAATTAATTTTTATATCATAGATGACCTTCAAACCGGAAATACGAATTCATAACGAGTTTCATACGAACGCTCGAGTAAATAAAAAAATTAATCGTCCGTGACTACAGCTGTATGCGGTCTAATCAACACAACTGTTTCAAATCATTCTAGCGGCAAATTGACATTAGATTATGTTATGCGCATTTCAACATCAACAGAAATAAACGCAAATTTAAATGCCGCATTTACAATAGCACTTTTGATTATCGCAATATTAATGTTCTTTAAGCATAAAACACACACACACACACACACACACACAAAATCGCATTCAATAAATATAATTATCTCAAAATGTGTTCATAAGACATAAAATAAAAAAAATCTCTAAAAGATATTAAATGTTGTATCAATTGTAATCGTGGATAGCTAAACGCGTTAAATTTATTCTCCGCTTTAGATTTATGTATTGAAAGAGAGAAAAAGATAGATTTAGCAACTATGAAGTTTGACAATGCAAAGAGTTGTGACACGCATAACAAATAACTTCGTGTTCTGTATGTATCATGCATTCAGCATTCCGTGAAAGGTCATTAACGTTACCATTAATTATAAGTAGTTCCAAGAAACAGGTGTAAGGATGACAGGTGGGATCAACACGAATCCAAAAAAAGTAATATCTACTACCACTTTCTCCTCTTTACATGTAAAAAACATATAAGTTACATTTAATAAGATAGATGCGTCAAAGACACAAGATTTATATTCCAATGTAATTTCTATCATTTCTTCCCAATTAATCTAATTGTAAAATGAAATGAGGATTAGAAATTTATTTACTTCATTTTTAATATTCGAACAACAAAATGTTTTTAAGTAGCAAAAAGGCGTATCTATATTATATTAGGGCAATTGATATGATGTGTGTGTGTATGTGTGTATAAATTTTATTATAATAAAATAATCCATGATGTAAAATGATAATTCATGATGTAGATGTTGCTTTTTACAAATTTCTGATTAGCTGAACGAATTTGACTGGGCATCCTTGAAATTACTGGGCATCCTTGAAATTGTTTTACCTGGTCTTTTTACATCATGAAATAATTGAATTCCAGTTCGTCTTCTCACGATCTCAGCTTCAAAAACATTCATTCACGAAAGTATGTTTTGCGATGTCTCGCGACGTGTCTAGAGCACACTTGTGAAACATTACGGGGAACTGATTGAAAAACAATCGGCGTTATATTTGGAAGTCGAGCAAACCGTGTTGCGGTCAATCGATTGCGGCGGCTTCTCTTTCTTTACCATCTTTCTCGTTACAACCAATGTTCGCGCAAAAAGTGCCAGGTAAATTACTTCACGCATGATTCACAACATAATGGAGGCCAAACCGCGATCAGAGCTCTGGCAGTCCGCGCCAGTAACCATTAACGAGAACCATATGCATCTCGTCCTTTATATGATTCGCTGAACCACGAACATCCTTCGGTTCTTCCGATGGACCGTACAGTATTGTAATAGATAGCGATTTGAAAATCTTGTCGAAAAGAAACGCGAGACTCACGCATATGACGAATAAAATGTATCCATCCCGGTTATTATTGTCCTGCGAACTATAATTAACTTCTTCGCGCTGAACGATATCGCGTCGGTGAGAATATTTTGCGCCCGAGGAAATGCATCACGTAACGCATAAAGCAGAGATTTGCGCGCGTGCAAAGAGCGATTGGAGGGTGTCGCAAACGCGTAATCAAAGTGACAACGTTTGTCAAAATGTGAAGTAGGTAGAAAATAGAAAGAGCCGTTGATTAAATGATTAAACGTTAGTCGACGGTGCGTAGGTAGAGCAAGCTTCAACGATGCAAACAAATAACAAACAGCTCCGTATTCCTTATTTAGCTACAAGGAGGTGTTACTTCAACAAAATTTTTATTTGACATTTTTATATTAAATCATTAATTGATTGACGTGGAGCGAAACATAACAGCATAATTCAAAGCGAAATATATTCCGCAACTTTCTTGATTTTAAATTGTCGTAGTGAAACGAATCGAAAGAGCGGCGTGCTCTTTAATTATTTTCAGGAGCGCGTAGAGTCCGGATGTTATTAATTGACTGATAGATAATTAAAACTGGTGCAACCGCACGAAAGCCTCGGATGCGCGAGAAAAAAAATACAATAAATGGTATATCGAATAAGAAAAGGTGATCGCGCTTATATCCCTTTCATTAAGGGCTATAAACGACGGAAGCGGAATCAAGTTTTTCTCACAAACCCTTCCCAGCAGCATCTGTAACGCCGTGTATCTTTGTACATACTTGTTATTTCCCGAGGATCTGCGCGATTAATACACTTGCGACGATAAGCGTAACTGAACATTCGTCTCGATCCTTTTACGGGTCTCATCATATTCTTGACGAAAGGAGTTCGTTAAAATAAATCTTTTTCAAAAATATTATCTTTCAAAAGATGGATAGACAGATTGCTCGCCTTAATTGATGCATTATATTTTAGCAATATTGTATCGGTTAGAGATTTACAAGAAAAGCAACGTTGAAAATAAAAATTACTGCAAGTAAAATACACCTTTGCCAAGGAATTTCCTCAATAAAATTTCTTCCATATCGTGAAACTCTGTTCGACCGATATATACATATATAACATTGCCAGGGCAATAACGCTTGCATATAACATTAATTTATCTTGAAAGCGTAATTTCCGCCTCTAATGGGCGCCATCAATATGACAGTCGGAAGAGTAAGGGAGAAAGAAGGGTGAGAAAATCGGTGCGCGCAATCTCGATCGTATTCAATGTCTTCGCATGTTCAAGAGACGTATCCTCCGGGCGACGCGCAGCTTCGTTCCTTAGGGTTGCATTCCTCGTGTGTAATCGCCCGGTCGACCAACGACGCGTTGCAATTACTCGAAAGACTTTTTGGTTCCGGTAGGAGGCGTTTCTCTCATTCTTTCTCGCGTGTATGCGTCCGCGCTCCACCTTATCGCTTCCCTTCATCTACATAAAGGACGATCAACTGCCCCTCTTATGTGACCTTCATTCCCTCACCGTTCTGCAACTTTATTCGTTCTCTCTCTCTCTCTCTCTCTC
>Ga0157364_1004064_pt1 | contig 14470 bp, 4 predicted proteins | sample AttsexASBM2_FD_111476 | JGI IMG/M metagenome (GOLD analysis project Ga0157364, IMG submission 111476) | Fungus gardens microbial communities from leaf cutter ant in Ribeirão Preto, State of São Paulo, Brazil - Atta sexdens ASBM2 | ecosystem: Host-associated > Fungi > Mycelium > Unclassified ... | reverse complement strand
TTTTTTCACTATAAAATAATAAAAGTATTTATCACCATTTAATTTATTGTTTGAAAAACATATAATTTTTTCTCATCAAGTTTTCCTTTTTTATTACAGCTTTATATATTTTGGGCATTCCCATTAATTAATACTTTATTTAAATTATTTATCTAAATTAATTAATTTTAATTTTATTCATTAATTTTTTACGTACTTAATGATATTTTTTTCTACGCACTTTGAACTCTGCCAGAATTCGTGAATCTATTTTTTTTATCTATTACTTATAAAGAGAGAAAGAGAGAGATTTCTTGATAAAAAAAATAATAGAAATTTTCTAAGTAATTGTCAAATAATAACATAAATATTTTTATTATTTTATAGTTCAAAAAGATCAAAATAAAAAAATATTCAAAAATATGTTTTATTTTATTTTTAATGTGTGTCCGGAAACATAGTGCAGTGCAGTTAAATATAAACAGTATAATGCAGTTGCACAAATATTTTTATGAATTTATTTATTATCAAATTTTGTTTTCAATTATGTTCAATTCAAATTAATTATTGTTAAATTTCATACTAATTATTTGATATTTAGAAAATCAATTGTGATGCCATTACGATATAATATGTATCAACATGTGTTAATGTCAGTATTGAAAATGCTTTTCAATGCTTCAAACACAAAAGATTATAATAATAAAAAGTTTAATATAAATTTTTCAAACATAAAATTTAAATATTTGAAGGTGACTCAATAATATAAATAATAAGGAGCATACAGCCACGACGACAAATGTTAAAACGAAAATAATATATTTATTATAAGAAAACATAACGTTTCAGTCAAGATTTGACCATCATCAGTACATACAGATGACTATAAAAAATTACAAACAAGTTTTATAATTAAGAACGCAAAATCGCTAGTCAAAGAAGTGTTAATACAATATCAAGCCAAAGAAAGAAGTGCAAAATATTTAAAAAATTATCGCAAGTCAATAAGATAGTAAAATTCTTTTTCTTTCTAATCGCTTGGGGTACGCGTTAATTGAGAAAAATAAAGTCCAGAGAAATTTATTAACAAAAATATATATTAAAAAAGAAAAAAAAAGAAAAAAATTTTTTTATAATAATGCATCGGAACTAATATGTTCCGTTTATGATTCCTTTCTTATGAAAGCAAAAAATGTCTTCGTGTGAGAATACGGAATTTCCAGATTTTATTTTAAAAATTAAGGAAAAGAAAAACGCTTTTTAATAATTAAAATATTTTAGACAATACAATGATTAATTATGAAAATTTGTCAGCAGTAGTTCTTACCATTTGTTCAGATTTTTCTCGGTTTTTTTAAATTGGGATACTCAGAGTTACATCTGCGAGGACTTGTGTTTAAAAAATACGTGGTAAGCGAGCTTTAATATGAATTTATATTGACCTTCATAATTAATTATTGTATTATCTAAAATATTTTAATTATTAAAAAGCGTTTTTCTTTTCCTTAATTTTTTAAATAGAATCTGGAAATTTCGTATTCTCACACGAAATCATTCTTTGCTTCCATAAAAAAGGAATCATAAACGGAACATGTTAGTCGCCAATGCGTTATTATAAAAAAAATTTTTTCTTTTTTTCCTTTTTTAATATATATTTTTGTTAGTAAATTTCATTCTCTGGACTTTATTTTATTCAATTACCATAAGCGATTGGAAAGAAAAAGAATTTGTTACTATCTCATTGACTTGCGATAATTTTTTTAATATTTTGCATTTCTTTCTTTGTCATCTTGATATTGTATTAACACTCCTTTGAATAGCGATTTTGCGTTCTTAATTATAAAACTTGTTTGTAATTCTTTATTGTCATCTGTACTGATGATGACCAAATTTTGACCAAAACATCTATGTTTTCTTATATAATAATAATAAATATATTATTTTCATTTTAACATTTGTTGTAGTGGCTGTATGCTCCTTATTATTTATATTTTCAAATATAGCTGCTTTATGGAGCAGAGATCAATATATACTTTCACGATATTACTTTCACGATTTCAATATTTGTTCCTGTGAGTTCGATCTTTGGATCACACACTGTTTATTTTACTAGCTATAATTGTAGCTATTAACGCATGGAAAATACTGCGTTTAACTGGAGCACGAGTTTCACTTAGATCTATATAGACTTTTCATGTTCCTGCGACCCGGTAACATTTAAACTATTTTATAAATCGTGATAAATGCAATTATGCGCAACAAAACTCTGGGATAGTCGTTTCATACGATGATAAAAATTTTTCCTTCCAAAAAATACCATGCAACCAATAATTTTTCTTATATTAATATGAATTTATAATAACATATTTATTACTTTATTATTATTAATCGCTTTCATGCAACATAAAACACATTATTCATTTAAACAATAATAATACAATTAGAAATAATACTAACTGAAGAAATATTAATAACTATCGATTAAACGAAAATAACTGATTGGTAATTATAATAAGCATAAAATGTAATGATCTAAGACAAGATATAAAACAGTAATTAAAAAAATGATGACTAAAGGATGAAAAATTAAACATAAAATATAAGAAAAATGAAAAATGAAAACATGTTACATAACATAGTCTACTTATCAAGATATACATTAATCACATCAGTAGAAGATTCAGAGGACAGTTGGGTTTTCTAGAAAATGATAACCGTAAAAGGAAACTTTGGCGATTTAAAACATTTTACAGCTGGGCCATTTTATCTTAGTAATTTATGTATCATCAAACTTATTTCAATTATTTTTCAAAGAAATGTCATATAAATTATAAATCTTTGTGTCGTGCAAAAAAAAACTTAATTTCCAACAATTTCTACAATTTGCAAAATATTAAATGATTCTAAAGTAAATTTTAGAAATTACAAAAGTATTTTTCTCTTATTTTCTTTTTATTTCATTATCATTCGTATGCATAAAAATTTGTTTTCATTTTACATTTTTTTGCTCTAACTTACACATGCCTAATTTCTGCATTAACCCGCATAGATCATGATCAGTCTATCTATTCTATCTGCAGGAAATCTCATTGCTAAACGTCTAACAAATTTCCTAATCGTGGATTAGTATTATAGGCGTAAATATACGTTTGAGATGGCATGATTAACAGCGTGCGGGCGATTTCCGCCCATATGTCGCGCGCTCGGTCGAGTTTAATTCGCGTTTCGGATTACCACCACGAGGTATCCATTAACGCGGTGAAACGCGTGAGGCCCAGGTATACGTGACATTTTAGAATAATGAGAGCGAATCCATCCGTGCATCCATCGCGTTGGTGAAGATGAGCGTCGACGCGTATCCGTGCTTTCAGCGGAATGACTTCCGCCGAAGAACTGTTCAAATAATCTCATCCCTTGCGTTCCGTTCTCATTACATTTCTCAACGTAATCGAGGACGTCGATCGTCTTACTCGGCCATCGCCATGCAAAGCGAGTCGACCATCGCCATGGTATAAGTGGAGAGCTCGTATCTCTTTCTCTTGCTAGTATGCCCGAGTGCGATTATAGTAGACGACTGAATTGGCCGGTGTGCGAACCGAGAAACGTACTGTAAGGAACGTGTCACAACCCTTTGCGGTTAATGGAATCCAAGTTTGCTCGCAAGGAGGACCAGCTTTCGTCGTTTACAACAGTTTCCGTAAATGGCAATGTGATGCAGTAACGTATAATAGAACGACGTCTAATAATTGATCGTGTAAATTCACTTGATCACTCGAAAGAGATTCTTATGTCACTTATTCCATCGCTCTGCAATATTTTGGCAAAAATAAATAACAATGATAATTTCCCTTTTATTTAGTTTCAAATAAAGTAAATAAAATTATATTTTAAATATATTTAAATATATTTAAATATAAATATCCATACGGCAAAATTTTAGTGTAAGTGAAATTCGGAAGTAGACATTTCCGACACTAATTTTATTTTATCGTGTAAATCTAATTGTATCTCAGTAGCACAGTTCATCGACACAATATTAATCCACTGAACCAGTATGTCCCCAATGTATGTAAATGTTTAACTAATATATTGCCAATGAACTGTATTTCTAGTTGACAAAATGCACATTCTGCCCATGTTAATTTCAAATATACTGGCATCATATATTGCCATATTATATTATAATCTTATATTGCTCATTTATTATAATAATAACAGCTTAAAAAGCAAAGTTTTTAGAAAATAAATAAATTTTAATGTTTTGAATCATTATAATTTTTAATATTAATTTTAAAATGCAATTTTAGTGTAATAATTGATTATAGAGGAATGAAAATACATTCTTTTAAAGTTTGTTCTTTCTTTTTTGCTTTAAATTTTTATTCTTTTTCTGAAAGCAATTAAAAAACGACAATGTCGTTGTAGCGACTGAGCGATATATTCCATTATATATTTTCAAAATTTATTTTTAAAAATTGATCGAAAAGGCGAAAAACAAATTCATTAATTCGTTAAGAAATAATCTTTGTTTTATGTATCTCACATATTTTACATGTCGCAAATATCTTTATCCACTACCATTACCATGACACCAGATGCAAATTAAGTTAACGTCTTTAATCCTAGCGGATTGCTCTATCAGTGATCAAAGTAATTGGTTCGCGATAATCGACTCGTTGGATGTGTTCTCTCATCGAGTTAAGCTCTCTTATCTCTTGGTTAAATCATCGATATTCACTTGTTACGATTAGCACAAGCATCAGAAAGACATCGTTGTCAGTCATGGTTTCAAAAAATAAATGTCAGAATTGTGATACGTATTTATGGCTCTATGGATATGTTCCTACATATAAACAGTCCGAGAAGTCGCTTGCAATAAATCCCGTCGCGGAAGTAGTCGCTCTCTCTAATACGACAAGAAAACCGACGCGCTTTTACACGCGGATACACATTGTCATTTTTCTCTGAGGAATATTGGAAATGTCTTGGCGACGTGGCATCATCTCTCGACAATCGTGAGCGGTAGCAAACTATCCAGAAATTCGTACAGAAAACGAAAACATTTCGGACGTGAATCTCGTCAAATAAATTTTTATTCACATAGATTGAACAATGCAAAAAGAACTTAAAGAACTTGCATCCTTGAAGGATGCAAAGAAGAATATAAACGCGATTAAATTGTACAAGCAATTTTATAACGAATGACTTTTGTCGATAAACACTCAGAGTTAACAACTCAGAGTTTACATAGTAAGCACACTCCTAAATATTTTCGCTGTTTTTATAGAATTCTATATTCACTAAAATTTAATTGTTTATGCGATGCTACTTAATTTAGAAAAAATAGTCTACTTCAAAAACTTGTGGTTGATAATCTCTGTGCCTCGAAGTCGACAATATAGTTTGTACTCGCTTGAAAATGTCTGTGTAAAATTCTAGCGTGCAATAAGGGATGAACAAAGAACTCAGTGACGGTTTATTACGATTATTGTGGTACGTTATTGCATTCTCAGCTCATAGAAGACAGGACTACTTAAGACAGAGTCGACTACAACGCTTGTATCGCCGTGTTCGTATATTCCACGCGAGTGACCCTCAATAGCGACGACACCGCGATGCTACTTCACTCTAAAGAATCGGATTTCCCGTAATACTGCGCATCGCGCGCATCGTTGTCGCATCATGTTAATAAAAGATAAGAATGCCAGGGGTATTGAACGTGTACGGGAGCACTGCGGAAGGAAGGAAGGAAAGTCCACAGAGCGATATACGGTACTCGTATCTCGCCATACGTTTTATCAGTCACGGTTCACTTCTTCCAACATCCCGGAATTCGATCCGATTCGTCTCCCGGAGTAACGAAAGAAAGTAGCTTGCCCTGGATTGAAGCTGGCTCCTAACGAAGAAAAAGAACCGACCATGACGCGTCGGTATGGTATCTGTACAGATTTTGATGGATGGAACGATTACATCGCCAAAAACCTCGCCGAGCGATCTTAGCCAAAAGTATCATTAACAATTTATGATAAGTTAAGTCAGTCGACGCGTTCGTAAGCTAAAAGCCTATCATTAATTATTAGAAGAAGTTATGGTGATTCGTCATTTTGAGAACATAGAGAAAATGAACTGAGCTTTAAATTAGGCGAAGAATCATTAAAAAGTTACGTAGTCGAAATAAGTCACATCCCTCTCCCTTTTTCTATCTCTAACAACATATAAAAAAAAACTCGATTCTAAATGATACGTCAAAGAACGTTTTAATAATGGTATAAAGATGGTAATGCGTATCCAAGAAAAAGCTTGCAAGTTACAGAGAGCTGAGCACAATTTGTCTTCCAATACAAGGTAAGCGTTCCCGTCGCTTTCTTTCTTGTTTGTTCCTCCTTTGTAGAGCTGGGTTTATTCGGGGAAAATGAAAAGGGCGAACAAAGCAGGTTTTGCATACTTTTTGCTTTCATGTGACACTTTGAGTAAACGTAGCGGTAGTTATAAGCAACAATGACGTAAGATCGAACAATTCACACTTTATAGGTATAACATCTTTGATCGGGGTGAAGAAATGAATGTTGTCACGTTGCGAACTAAGACAGGAAACATCTGTTGAAGTAAAGGAGAGATAGAGGTGACAAGAGAAAGAGAGGACAAATTTAATATTCGTGTCTTCGCTCGGAGATCACAGGTCGAGCCATGGCAGCTCAGTTTCCGGGACGGAAGAATTTATCACCTACACGTGTGTGACTCGACTGTGATTGATTTCTCATCTGTTCTCATCTCGAACGACTAATGGCATGCTCGCGAATTATTACGTCTCATAACCTAGCAAACCTAGGCTATCAACACCAAAGTATTGGGTTTCAATTTGGCGCAAGTTATTCTCCTTGACAAAGCAGGCCACTGCTGTGACTTTCCTCTGATGTGACTAGTACAACACAATATGTAGCAACTCTGGATAGACGTAGCATAAAGCCATTGTATTTTAAGAGACACTTCATGTACGAGAATTTTAGATGTTGTACAGTAATACAGCTATGACTGCTTCAATCGTGGAACATATTCTTTAGGAATCGCTACAGCTTGGTACAAATTGATACAAAAAAGTACGTTACATTACACGTTACTTGCGTTTCATTTTAATAAAATGAGATTAGCTAAAAATAAAAATTAATTAAAAATAGACCATACACGGAGAGAATTTTTTCTTAGAGTTTACTCTGAAAATATGATAATCGTGGGACAACATTGTATTTCGAAAAATTTTAATGTAAATCTCTCTTATTCATTAAGAAAACTACAATAAATAAAATAAATTTAATTAATTTTACTGAAATGAAAATCTTTAAAATATTGTATTGTATCATAACTATCATATTTCAGGGTAAATTTTAAAGGAAAATTCTCTCTATGTACAATAATAGGAATTTTAGGTTGCTAAAAACTGCATTAAAATATTCAAAATTATTCCATTTACAATATATATATAAATCTAATTTATTACAATATACAATTTATTATTAAAATTATTATAAAAGTTATATATATAATTAAAATTGCAATAAGAAACAACCTATTTTTCATATCATATATACAACAATGTCAATATAAGGAAAAATTTTTATAGATGTAAAAGTAAATCAGAAAAATGATAATAAATTTCATATAAACATTAGAATAGTAAAATATAATATGAGCAAATTAATACGAAAGTATCAATATTATTTATTATTAGATAAATAATTAATATAAATAGTGAAATTATTATATGTATATTGTACTGAATATAATTTAAATATATTTGATATTTATTATAGTTACACAGAGAAACATTGAACAAAACAATGATGTTTCCCGAATGTCAACAATTATAATAATAAATTAATTGATAAGCTGGTATATTTAAATAATATTATAAATAATATTAAGCTTTATAAGAGTAGAAAAAAAATTGAAATTTTTTTCATTTAACTTATAACCTTCTTTTGTTTTTTATATCATTAGTTTAAATACTTGAAATAGAATATTTGCTTAAGGTTACACCATTTTGAAATTTTGAAAAAATCGAAAAACATTTTTTTTGCTTAAATGACAGTTTATACATGTGAAAATATAACCTCTAGCTAGAATAAAAAATTTGAGGTATTTATAATGATACAGTTAATTCTTTGAAGTGTGATTCTGAAGTGCGATTTAAAATGCTGATTCTTTGAAGCGGCAAAAGAGGCTTAAAATTAGATAAAAAAGAAACTGAAGAGTTTTATATCAATATTGAAAGATAATTCTATGGCGCAGGCATTAGGCCAGGTTAAAGATAATATATTTTTTTATAAAATCACATCGGAAAACTTTAAATGCGTTTTTCTCAAAACGACATTTTTCAAATCAGCGTACATCGTAACTTCTACAATTTTTATTCAATTCACTTAAAATTTGCAGAAAGTCTTCTTTTGTGAATCATCTAAAGAAATATGTAGCGATTTTGTGAATTAAAAACTATTATTGTTATTAACATTTCTGTTCAAAATTTTTTAACCAAAAATGATACTTCTTTTTCAAATATTCATTATTTTCAAAAAGCATATTTCTGAAAACCTCTACGTACTTCTTTAGTAAATGTCATGTAGAAAATAAAAATTCTTGGTTTTTTGTTCAAACCGTTTTATTGTAATCGTGTACGTCGATTGGGCGCTCGCTGGAAACCAGTTTACTTTACTGAATCGATTGCAGTGCCGCCATTTTCCTCGAAAAAAATTAAAAAAAATTTTTTTCCTATAGTTCATGCATGTATAATAAGCATCTATTTATAAATTTTTAATTCACTTGATCATTTTCGCAAAAAAATTCCCAAAAATAGCTTATTTTTTCATGGTCCAAAGTGGTGTAATCCCTTAATACACTACAATTTCCGAATCGTATTTAGATCACGTGCTCAAAAATCCCATCTATATTTTAACTCATGCTGGTTAATTATTTAATGTCGTTAAGTAATTTCATTTCTTGCATATTATCAATTATCATACTAATCTATTTCGAATTCATGAACAAAACCGCATGATATTAATATATTCATTAATTGTATAATATTTTTATAACAACACATATCGTTCATATTTTTAGTTAGCACTAGAATCTTTTATTTTTAATTATTTCTAATTATTAAAAAAAATTACTTAAAATTACACAATTGCAATATATTCAACATATCGTATAAAAAAATTTAATATTCAATATCGTATAATTGAATATTACAATTTTTTTCTTATTATATTTTAATTTGGAAATCGGAAACAAAAGTGAATAATTTCGTTTTGCATTATAAATTTTCATTGATGGCTGTGATACAATTTCATTTCACGATTTTACACTTATAACGAACGTACTGTAACTAAAAAGTTTTTAAAAATTTTTAATTTTTTAGAAATAAAAGTATATGTAAACTTAATAACAAAACAATTTTTTGTTTTGGCTGATAAATGGTGATTCAATTCATATATACTTTATTTCTTGAATATTTCCAATTTTTAGAAATTTTTGTATTGCCGTACTTTTTTGTATTATATACTATTAATAATATTATATTAATAAGTAATAATATTATATACTATTTATATTATTCTCATATTGGATAATAACACGGGCATATAATCAAGTAATAACGAGGTCACTAATTACTATTAAACTTGAAAAAGATGAGCATACGTTAAAGAAAATAAAATTTTTAGAAAAATTAATAAAGAGTAAAAAAAGAAAAACTTTGAACGATTTAGTTGAATCAAATAAAGTATAATTATCTTGCTCATTATTTATGTAAAAATATGTAGAATTAGATAATGTTTTTACTCTGCTCTAAAGATTTATGTGCATTTGATCGCTATATTCTTCTCAGCACTTCACAATAACGTTCTCTCTCGTTGGCGAAAACTCTCGCCATGCATTCGTATCCCTTTCGCTATGGGGTGAGATTTAGGATCTTAACACTGGATCGCGCTGGAGGAACGCGTTAAGACAGTACTATCCTTCGCGATAAACTCTAACAAATCGGATAGGACACAGGTGCAGTAGTGAATTTATAAAAACAACGAATAATGAGCGAGTCGCTTTCACGTAAGAAAGATCTGAAGAAACGCGAAAGAAAGGATCAGCTGAACATTACGAGCGACAGCTACTTCGAGCCTGAAAGCCGCTATTCAATCCGGCGGTTTTGGGCCAGTTAGCTAGAGATGTATTTCATTGCAGCTTCCTTTCCATTTTCGATTCGGGCCTTGCAACGCGCAAGCGGCCGATTACCACTTGCCGGCTTACTTCACGAACTCCTGCGGTAATGGCGACGCCGTGCAGAATTCGAGAGAGGTTGGATCAAAGATCTAAACGTGCGGAGAAAATCGTGCGGAGAAACCAAGCGAGAATTCTCCGGCTATTTGTGAAGCAAGATGTAACTGAAATTCAAGAGTTAGTGTATTGCCGACAAAAATGCGAAAAAGCTCCACAGGGAAATGCGATATTAATCTCTTCATGATGAAACATTGCTTCGTGCTATTTCACGTGATATCTTTTCGCTGCTTATTCATCGCGAGCATATATCGATGTTTTTCAAATACACAACTATAAATAAGCACGTTATAGAATTTCTACATTGAAGATTAGATCATAAAAATCTAGCTAATTTTTAAAAAGATAATTTATAATATTTGTATTCGTAATAGATAAAAAAGATTCATACAATTATTTGTTTTTCAAATTTTTTAGAACAGTTTTAGATAAATCATAATAGAGAAATTTATTTATTGAAACATTCATATGTTCAAATATAAAAGTTTCGTAATAAAAATGATGATATCTATTTGAAGAGTTCGTAAACATTGACTAAAATGCTATATTTTACATTTTTCAAAATGATTTTCGAATAACAGATTGACCAATATGTGCACAGAAAAAAAAGATAGTTTAATTAACGGATTATAAAAAACTAGGTATTTATTATTGTAACAAACATTTCAAATGAAATATTATATAAATAAATACTTTTTTCTCTCTCTTTCGAAAATGAAAAAATAAAGTAATTTTTTTACATAGTGCAGTTAAATCATCGCCTACTAAATAGCCGGAAGGAAAAGAGTGAAACAGTGTAGAAGGAAAATAATGGTAGTGAATTGATTCGAATTAAATTTGAGGCGGATGTCGGCGCTAGGTAATCTCGTTAAACTTCCGTATCGCGCGAATTAGCGAAAAGTCCAAAGGGGACGATAGTCGATCATTAATTCGCCTCTTCCGCATAACTCCGGCCAACAAAGCGTCACGACAATGATAAGATTAAATTATTTACAAATTCCGTCGTGTAATGACCGCACAAATGCGCTGGTTGATTTATTGTCGATTGTTGAAGCAAGTTCTATAACACATAGAAGTAATGTTGTCGCGAAAAAATAGGAATATTATAGGAATATTAAGACCTATCCGTCACGAGGCTTCATCATCATTCGTTTATCCAAGGTGATTGCTTTCAATGCCATCACCTTGCTGATTCGTGTTTGAGTAATATTTATTGAGAACGTGTCCATTGGTCCAGATCCCATCGCATCTGATGGTGTACGGACGAAGAAACGTTTTAAATGATAAAAATGAGTTATCGATCTGAAAGTATTTCGCCCACGGCGGAAACGCGAACTTGCGAGTCTATGGGGAAATAACGAGCCAAGAGCGTAGCGAGGGTCTGGGAAATTTACGGGGTCAGAAAAACTGAAAATTAGTTTCATGAAAAAAAAAGAACTATGGAGAATAAACGGCTACGGTGTTATAGCCGTCGTGCTCTTTGTGTTTTAGAATTCCCGGAACAGAAAATTAACATCGGATATAACGTCAGATATAAACAGAACAGAGTTCAGAGCATATCCCATGAGTCACGTGATCACGCAAAACAGCAGTTGATGGTTAAATAGCGTTCGAAGAGTTTCCGAATGTTACTATCTCAAAACACTATTTCTGGGTTGCTCGGTGTCTCTAACGCAACATATCACGCAAGCAGCATCTTTATCTAAGGTTCTACCTTTGCGCGTCCATGCAACTACGCATCCGTGTACATACAAAAACGTCTTCTGAATACAGAAAGTCTGTCCGCGCTACTTACAAATTGGACGCGAAATATTGAAATTCCCGTTTGTACACGTTGGGAATTTTAATATGCGAGCTTAGTTTTAATTTAAGAGCGGAGTAGAAGCGAGGTGGCAGCAAAGTAATGTTATGCCCCACGCACTTATCTTTTCGTGCGCTTCGACTTTTTATCCTCGCAATGAAGTAGAAGATTGAAATGCGCATTATTAACAAGTACTTCAAGTGTCCCAAGTATTATTCCTCCTCGCGGCTACTTCACAATGTTGTCTTATCTTCCCGGGTCGCCGCGGGTCGTCAAGAAGAAATCCCACTGTTACGAAATATTTAAACTTCGACTATATTGCAGGTATCATTAAACAAGTAATAGAGATAATCTTGAGACGTAGTGAAAAAGAATTTCATGAATAATGCAGTATCTGCAGAAGTAATCTTTGAGTTTTGATTTCAACGTTGGTGCAGAATCACAGTTGTTTATCGACAAGAAATTTTCTCGAATATTATACTTTTCTGAAAAAGAAAATTCTTTCCCGCGGCAATCGAGATATTATCCTTCTCTCTCATTGTGGAAAAATCTTACTGTGCAAACATATTTAAATTCCCATAATTCTCAATATTATTGGACAAATAACAAGAATAATCTTGAATTATAAAACAGAAAGTCATGAAACTCATATATTCATAAAGATTTAACCATACTCAATCCGAAAAATATTTAGGAAATACATAATAAAGTATATATCTTAAGTAAAGATTTTTATACAATATTTAACATTCAATAAAATCCCTTTCGGAAGAAAGAAGAAGAGAAGAATCTCTCTTTTTTTCTCTTTACTTAATTCTATTTCTTTAAATTATGTCTATTAAACTGACACAGCCACTTCAGCACAATCGAATAAAAGTTGCACAGAAAATATTCTTGACTGATTACGGTTCTCAGATTTTGTTGCTTTTTGTTATAAAGCAAAAACATATTGAAAAAACTGCTAAACAATTAGCTATAAATAAGATCAGAACTGATGCCACAACCATTGTTCCTTCGGAATTGGCTGGAGCAACAAAATCGGGAATAGAACAATAAATTAATAACAAAATAAATTTCTGTGCAACTTTTATTCGATTGTGCTGAAGTGGCTGTGACAGCTTAGACGTCATTAATGAATATGTGTAATATAGTCCCCAAAAACGGATATGTAATAATTTTATTAATATACCATACATATTTCTATATGCATATATGAATCAATTTAATAAAAATTAAATGATAAATGTATATATTACATACAGCCGTTGCCTTAAAATGTGATAAATTGTGATAGATTAGAATAAACTTAATTCTGAATTGTGGAATTTACTGTGTATAAACTATTAAATTTTAATATCACATTACACTCAGTTTAAGTTATCTTTAATCCTTCCTATAAATTGCCACTATTCAATATATTGTTAATTTAACTAAGTAAAACAATAAATAATAAATCGAATTTGGAAGGAGCCAAGCTGGATGTTTATTCTAAATATATATATTTCTGATACGTTTTAGGGACTATTATATACATATCCATTAATGCGTTTTAGGGATGATTATATAAATTGATATTGTAAGAAATCGATTAGAATAATGTTTTTATTCGAACATTGAAAATAACCCAATAGAAGTCGAAACGTATGTTATATTTAATTATTATTTAATTATTATTTATTCTCACAGAAATATATACATTTAGAATAAACATCAAGCTTGACTCCTTCTAAATTCGATTTATTATTTATTGTTTTATTTAATTAAATTAACAAGATATTGCACAGTGGCGACTTATTGGAAGGATTAAAGATAACTTAAACTGAATATAATTTAATGATATTAAAATTTAACAGTGTATGCACAATAAATTCCACAATTTAGAATTAAGTTTATCCTAATCTATTGTATCATAACTTATCAACATTAAGGCAATGGATGTATGTGATACATTTATCAGTTAATTTTTATTAAATTGATTCATACATGCATTTAGATATATGTATAGTATATTAATAAAATTACATATCTATCGCCTCAATAAAAACATTAATTCATCACTCACCAACCGATGCGCAACAGTGGAGTTAAATCTGCAACGTCGCTACGATGATTCTATAACAAATAAATTAAAGTTTAAATTAAAACAAAGTAAAAAAATAATCATTTAACTTTCAAAAATAATTGCTATACGAACGCAATTACTAAAAAATAATCATGCAATTTTGGAAATATAATTTTTGTAAGCGAATTTTTTGTATCCATTATTTAATTAGATATAAAACAATTATTATATATTCTCTAAAATATTATATATTTTTTCTAAAATAATTACCTATATATTCTCTAAAATTTTAAACAAATTTATTT
>Ga0157364_1004063_pt1 | contig 14470 bp, 11 predicted proteins | sample AttsexASBM2_FD_111476 | JGI IMG/M metagenome (GOLD analysis project Ga0157364, IMG submission 111476) | Fungus gardens microbial communities from leaf cutter ant in Ribeirão Preto, State of São Paulo, Brazil - Atta sexdens ASBM2 | ecosystem: Host-associated > Fungi > Mycelium > Unclassified ... | reverse complement strand
TTTCCAATTATAGATTCTTTGTAAAATTTATTTCATTTAACATGAAAAAATATAAAAACCAAAAACGTCATCTGCACGTCATTAAAAAATCCTACATATGATTTATTTTATATATATATATATATATATATATATATATATATCGAGGAAAAATTGTCTGTGGGACTTGCCATGTGCCATATATGTCTTCGAAGTGCTGACGTCAGATCGCAAATAGAATTATCACATAAGAGAGATCGAGAATTATTATAATTGTAGGATAAGAAGAGAAATGTCATTTCGTCTTCCTTCAGCAATATTAATTCTGCATTACGAAGCATAATCGTGCTGTATTTTCAGAGAATGATCATTCACTATTTAAAACATTAAAAACCTATTTTTATGTATATAAAGGCACGTCAATTAAAATATTTTTTATTAGCGTCCATATTTGAAGTAAATGAAGTTTAAACTAGGATAATCAAGATATAATAAAGCTCGAATAATTACTTCAATTAATTTTTATATAATATTTCTGGATTCGGAAATATGTGTATAATTATTTTAAATTTCAAGGTATTGAGTGGCTGAAAATGATATAAACTTACATGTGTACTTCATCAATAATATATCTAATAATTGCACTAAATAAATTTTGATCAACATTTTATTTTTTAACAAATAATAGGTGTTTTTCAGGAACTCATGTAGGGATTTTTACACTGAAAAAGGATGTTTTAAAAAAATTTTATCACCCTTCAATTTTTAGAAATTCCACTTTAAATATGTGATAACGCAAATATAGGTATATGTTTTTTTTACAACATATAAAAATAAATGTACGAAGTCTCTTTTATTGTTTATATACAATTTTAAGTAATATGTTAAAATAATAAAATTTATTAGTAATAGTTAAAGTTAAAAAGTTCATTGATTTATAAGGTTTTTGTTTTTTAATATCTGAATGATAATTCTTATGTATTTTATTCCGTAAATTAAATGATTCAATCACTTCACGAGATTTATGCGATAAGCAACATGATATATATTTTATTTTTTAAATGTGCCACTTAATGTTTTCTTAAACACATGTAAATTCATATCTCAATTATAATTATTATTATAACTTTGTTTTTGTTAGTTTTCTCAACTCAGGAAATAAGAATAAAATTTTTAAGCGACAATTTTAACTAACTACATATAAGTCAGATTTATTTTCCATGAAATAATATTCAGTTTCTTGTTTGTTCATTGTAAAACATGTTCCATCGCAGTTATCGCATAACCACGACACAATCACGAACTAGCCTCAATTCACGTTTATTACACATTGAATAACACATTAAACCATGCACTTCCGAACTCAAGCAAACCATGCACTTTCGAACTCAAGCAAATCAACATTGCATTATATATAAAACGATAAGAACTTTATGGCATAATCGAATTAGATAAGAAAATCAATATTCGTAAATAATACGAGCGATATGTTGAAAGTAGCACACTTTTCTTCTAAATATCCAATAAATATAAAACTTTCCTGATTGCAGGTAACATCCTTGCAAGAAAAATAAATGTTATTTGTGTTATACGGTATAAAAAAAATTGTAGATAAGCCATAGGTAAACGAACATATTATCATGTCCGAATAGATACATCCATCTAACTAATAATTTATTAAAGCAGCGAAAGAAATATTTTGATTATTTTAATATTCAATCAGAAACAGATGTTCTTAATTTTTTACTCGATTTCTTTCTAGTTAATATTTAAAACTTACAAAATAAATGAAACTAGATAAAATGAAAGATTTGCTTTAATAAAATTATGATACAGAATTTATATATCTCTTGATAATAAGCAAATGATTCTGAAATACAATTAATTTCCACAAAATAAAGATTAAAACACAGTATTTAAATACATAGTATTTAAAAATTGAACAGAATACGAATCTGACTTTTAGACGTAATAAATATAATAAAATTAATTATTATGATATATGATATATGAATTATGATATAGATAGCTGAAGTTGAATTGAAATTAGATATATAACTTTTATAAATTTTCTAACAGAATACTCATACTTTCCTATATTTTTATTGAAATATAATAAATTAATATTATTTAAAGAGGGAAAGATAAAAAGGAGTAAAAAAGAAAAAGAGAGTTTTTTTTAATACATTTCTATTTTTAATATAAGTCATTGGCCGGTATTCAGAGTTTATTCTTATTTTAAGATCATCTTAAATAATTTTTTAAGATGCTAATACATTATTTAATTTGGTTTATGACATCTTAAGACTGTAGTCTTAAGTCTTAACATAGTCTTAATTATAAGAACAGACTATACAATATCGCGGCCATTGCATTTTAATTAAGGTTATCGTAATAGACTAACTATACGTAATTTTATTATCGCTACTTCCGTATAAGACGCTTAGTTAATAATTATGTTCTTTATTATATTTGAAAAATGACAGCACATAGCGTGACATGGCAATTAAAAAGTGTTAGTAGTGTAATAGTGAGAATGTAAAAAGCAATTAAAAGTATTTCATTCTTTTTTCATTGACAATTTGTTATCGTTGAACGAAGTTGTGAGACATTTCTATTTTGTACTTATTTTATAAATAGATAATTTTACACTGTGAATATTGATAAAAATGATAAAACATTTGATTGAGTTGTTATCTATATATTATAAAATATTATTTTATCGCAAATGTGCATATGTCGCAAAATTGCGCGATTATATGTCAAACAGTAATATGTGCTTACATAACGCAACTGGTAATAAATTAGACAGCTAATAAATTTACAAATGGAAAAATATTATTTATTAATCGTAAGCTAAGTTGGTAGTGTATTTCAAATATATACATGATCATACTCTTCTTCGGAACATGAATATTCGATGAAGTCCGCAAACAAAATTATTTATTTATGGAGCATCCAAATTTCAAACTTTAAAAAAAAGTTTTGAAGTTAAGTTTTAGAAAATAAAAAAAACAGCAAAATAAAATATGATAATTATAGTTATCGGATCTCATAAATTATAGTTATCGGATATTTCGCTATTCGCGTTTCTTTTATAGTCATATATTATTTTGGGCTGCATTCCGTTATTCACTGCGAGTACTGGAAATCTGTAATTCACATATAATACAGATTTTCAGTATTTGCAATAAATAACGAACGCAATCATGATAAACTTAATTTTTTCTACGTGAATATCTTAAAAAACGTCAATGTTTTTTAATCACTAATTTACTTATTATATATTTTATAATTATAATTATTATATATATCTTATAATAAAATCTTTAATTAAGAAAAGAATTCCTTTAAATAATTGATTTAAAAAACATTTTTCTTAATTAGAAACAATTGTTAATAAAATAGAAATATACTAACAAAAAATTTTGTTCTTATTTAATTTTAACAAATTTAATATCTAATTGCCAATCTAGTTTAAACAATGAAATATAAAAAAATAGCACTTAATCAAATATTTACTGAGAAAAAATTTGATTTTAAATTGAATGAAGAAGGAGTTATGCGCAATTGACATTTTCAATCTAAAAGCTCACATCATTTGATGATTTTATCATTATCGATACAAATACAAAATGCGTCACACATGCGATCCCCAGCAACGCAGTAGTGCTTTGCTTACTCCGGGGTATGGACGGGAAAAACAGACGTTGCACGTGGTCGGCGAGTGGCCGCGCGTGTCTTCTACCCTTTTCCCCGCATTCACTTTTCCTACCATCCTATCGCAAATGCGTTGGCCTGCATACGGGTATAAAAGCGAACGCGCTCCAACAGAACGGGTTAGTACTTCTCGTGCAGCGTATGGACGTATCGAGAATCGTTTTTCCTATACTCCATTACAAGTTTTTTTTGTAAAACCATTGAAATTTAATCGTTAGAAATAGTATTTCATAAAACGATATACGTCGACAACATATCAAGATCTTTGGGTGAAAGATTCTTGTGCTCAGGTTTTTTGTGAGTGATTTTTAAAAATAAACTTCCTTAAGGTGGTTATGCCGGTGGAATTTGAATCGATGGCACCCGTCGCTCATAAAACCATCTCTCATAATGGGTAGGCAATTATTTGATTTATATTAGGTGTGGGAAAAAGTTCGTGGCATTTTTTCCGTTAGATGGCATTAAAAAAACGCCACGAACTTTTTCCCACACCTAATATATGCGTGTTTTAATTCTTTAATTATTTTCTTTACTATATAAACGGCTAGGATAATGCATCATTATTTTTCAAGTAAAATAATTTATGAATTAAAAAACACAATAGAAATAAAATATGTATTCTATAGAAATAAAAAATATATTAACTTATATTTAGCTTGTATTGCAATATTTTTGCAATTTAATGTAAAATTTATTGAGCATACTGCATATATGTTTAGCCAAGGCAGTATATCATTATTTACGTCAAAGAAACTTTTTATGTTATTTTTTTATATTACTTTTTATACTATGTAAAAAGTTTTTATTGACTTATGTCTGTATTATTTCAATTTTATTTAAATCCTCAGTTAGTTTAAACGAAAATACAGTTATTTATATGTCACGCATTTCCTGATTGTCATACAAGCTTTACAAATAATTCACGCGAAAACGTGTTTTCAAGTATCCAATCAGAATAAATTCGAACAGCTGATCCACAAGTCTGACAAGTTTCCTCGTGCCAGGCATGTTAACATTAATGACACACTTCTGTCAATTTTAGTTTACTGTTACACTGTTTCTTAAAAGATTTCAGAAAAAGGAAAAATTTGTCATTATTAATTAATTGAATACTAATTAAACATTCTTTTCACTATGATGACAGTTACCTACAACAAATCTTTTTATCCCGATGCTACAGAAATTATTTCAATCGAAGAATGTCATATTATTAATGTCCGCATATTTCCTAAGTCTTATTATTAAACTCTATTAGAATTAAATGAGACTATAATAGATCTCTGTTATCTATATAAAATTTTTCATATATAACATTTTTAATAAAAATAAACTATACGCATGAAATAAATGTTTTTTATTTATTATTGTGCAATTATAATTTTCGTAATGAAGAAAATTTAATATATTTATTAACACCATTCTAATAGGAACTAAATTATAATGTAATAAAAATAATTATAATTATTTTATAACTTAATAATTATTTTATAACTCTGCGTATAATTTATCTGCGAACAACATCTCATATTTTTGAAGTTAAATATAAAGCTTATAAATGAATAAAATCTAAATTTAAAAAATATAAAAAAATTTGCTCCAAATCTTTAATTATTTATATATGCATATGTCCTATGTGTCATTTTCTTTTGAAATAAATATATAGTTTTCCTGAATTAACACTGTTTTTTTACTTAAAAAATAATTTACTTTGCTAATTATTATTTCCAACTACGATATACTTATTATAATTTTATATTATTAATATATAATTAATATAATTCTCTGCAACACTAAATAAATGTATTAGATAGTAATCGCGCGCGCGCGCGTGTGTGTGTGTGTGTGTGTGTGTGTGTGTGTGTGTGTGTGTGGTGTGGGGTGTGTGTGTGTGTGTGTGTGTGTGTGTATAAAACTATATTGTGTATTATATACAAAATAATATTGCATTTTACAACGTAAATATTGTATTTACTCTGAAAATTTTGGTCCAAAATAGAAGAAAGATCCTTTTATAACAATATATTATTTAAAAAATTGTTGTGATTTATGACAATTATCTGTATACAGCATTAGACGCATAGAGACTTATCACTTTTGCATTAAACATAACACTACATAAGTATCTAGTAACAACAAATAATAATACGTAAAGATAATAATATAGGTAGTTGAGGAGAAATATCTTCCAATTGCAAAAGCCTCACGTTACCGAATTTGTGTTACAGAGAGAAGATGAATAAACTGTGCCGTCAACTCTCAATCGAGAGCCCGAGCGTGACCGGTCGGGATTGTGTTTTCAGCTTCGATGTACCCGTGCCGGATGTGCCAGCGCATGGTGCCCGCATCCGGGTGGTGTGCGCTGGTGCTTGTTACCATCCTCGACGATCGCCGAGTCTGACTAGTTTGACCTCGGTCTCGAGTGGCAGTAGTCTGGCCGCCGACATATCCGTAGAAAGCGATTACCCGGTATTTATACCGCATCACGGGGTACGCGACGCTGCTCTATTCCCCGGTTACGAAGTGGCTGGCGTGATCGAATCGTTTGGCACCGAGGTACCTGAAGACCGCGAACTTGCTGTAGGCGACCGCGTTATTCTTTATCCCTATGATGGAATTCCCAATGGTTACGTCGAATATCTGGTAGTGCACGACCTCAAGTACCTGATCAAGCTTCCGGACAATATGTCACTTAGCGTGGGAGCTATGCTGCCGGCCGGCGCACTTCTCGCTATGAACACCGTCTTCGCTGCGCACGAACACGTGCAGGTATAGATAAACAATCTTTCATATTTTCTTATTTTTATTAAATTAAATTAATAAATACACTTTAAAAACACTTTAAAGATACGTTTATAATGAATTATATGACAAAGCTAATACTTCAGAAATAAATGATGAGGTTTCTCTTCGAAGCTTTCTTCATGTATGATAAAATATTGCAGGCATTATTGAAGGAGAGAGGTGAAAACAGCGTGTGTAAGATTCTTGTAGTTGGCACAGGTGGTCTTGCCTTGTGGGCTCTCAGAATCGCATCGTATCACTTCAGTAACATGAGAGATAGAGTTACTACTACAATAGCCACTCTTAAGGACGATGGTCTTCTCATAGCTCAGGAATTCCAACGGTAAGTTTATTCAGTTGATTCATTATTATTAAATTCTCATAGTGGAATAGAATAGTTATTAGATAATTGTTAATTATTAACTAATGCTCCGATATTTTACTTTCTTTATAATTATTATTAATTAGTTAATTGCAATTGTTAATAGCAATTGTTAATTAGTTAATTAAACAAGATTTTTATAGTAATAAATGAATTCGAACATGCTCCCGTAAGAGTACGAAATTAATTCTAGTATCATCTACATACACTAAATTACATTATTTACATACAAATTATTGGCTGTCTTTTTCTCCCTCTTAAGAAAAACATTAAAAAACTAAAAAGATCAATGAAATGCATTTTCAAATTTAATGCTCGTATACGATGCCTTAAAAATTCAAATGTTTATCATCTTATTTTTTTATTTATTCAGCAACAGTCGGCATATTGGTTACAGGGTGAACGTAGTACAATGGAACGAGGATCTTTATGAGAAGCAGTTGATCGAACGCACGATGGATGCCTGTGGTGGCCAAGTAGACGTAGTAATCGATTTCGGCACGACATCACGCAATCTTCATCGCAGCATGCAATGCCTAAGTAAGGGCGGTGTAGTGTTTGTGATCAAGGAGGTCGCAGATCGACTACTGCCCAAGTTTAGCCGACGAGCGGAAGAGCGGCAGCAATCTATTAAACCGGTAGAACCGGGTACTTTGGAGCAATTACGGGAGCTGGTGCAACTAGTCGCCTCGGGCGACATTGAGCCGCCTCCGCACACTGTATATCCCGCCGAGGAAGCTCTGGACGTCGTTCAAAAGCTTTGTCACTCAGAGATCCAGGGCCGCGCGATTCTCCGCTTTTATCCCGCGGACTAGAAGATTTTTCGTTAAAAAATTTCTCCGCGATCGCGGATTAGGCGACAGATTCGACGACGACGACCGAAAAAGTCCGAATCCGGCCCGGGTGATGAGAGTTGTTGACAATTGAGAGTTACTACGGCGTGTGCGTTTCGAAGTTTCAATATGTAGCTGAGAAGGACTATCGAGTACAGAAGTAACTATATTGCTTCATATTAAGGGCCGGAGATTAGATAAAACGTTGATACGTGTATGTCCTATAGGGCGATAGTTTGCGAATGAGGGGACTTGACTACAGGAATGATAGAAATGACATGTAAAGAAATTTGACCTATCGGGACAAAAAGATCTCACAAGATTTATAAAAATTTGACGGTACACGAATAAAAGAGTTGATGAAAGAATGACGTTCTGATTTATATGATTGAAATATTAACTATTAATTTGACAGAATTTTGTAATAACAACAGTACGAAATACTTTCGAATCCAATTTAATTTCATCAGACGTTTCGTTGATTGACAATTCTTTTTAATGCTAATCAAACGTGTAATATTTGAAGGAAAAAGTTTTCATATAATAAATGAATTCTTTTCTGTAAAGAGCTTTTTTTCGAAAGTTTGCCAATGAAACGAAAAATATTAGAAAATTATTGTTTAATATTTTAGAGATTATCTCATTTTACAGCTTTCTTTTAAATAACGAGCAATTAACTTTCACAAATGGGCAGAGATAAAAATGTCAATCCATTACACGGTCATAAGATAACAGCCTAGATAGCACGAAAAAATGACGTAAAGCTGTCATGCTTAACAAAAAAGGACATTATCGTCAAAGAAGCGATGCTCTCTATTTTCTTTTAATGGATGTCTAATATTTGTCGTTTCTTGGCACAAAGTAAAGTCCAAGATAACATTACAATGTATGCATATTTGTGCCGAACGCACTAATGCAATTATGAACAATTAATGTACGAGATATTTTGTTTCGTATTCAAAAATTCTTAAATAGAAATATGCTGATTGGAGACACAAAGCAATACAGTTGTGTGTCTCGTCGAACTTCACACGTTCGTGTGAAGTTGTGGTATTAAAACAGTTATAAGATAATTTCGATGTATGTTGATTATTTTTACTAAGAATTCAAGAGTACCAGCAACTACCTACAAAATAGTCATATTAACTATACTGTTTTTAATATTTATATTATAGTTAATACGAGTACTTAAAAATCGTTGGTGCCTAGAAATAGTGATAAAAAAAGGATTAAAAAAAGAAATGAAATATAATTGTATTAACTATACTACTTTAATCATAACTACAAATAGCTAATAATGTCTATTTAAAGTTGCTGGTATTTGTAGAAACATCGACAGCATGAGAAGAATTAAAATTAATATTTTTGCTGAAAACATCTGAAGGAATGTCGAAAAAAGTCTGTATTCATATATTTAAAATGCATTTTCAAATGATTTTTGTTTAATTATATCAAATGTGTATATTGTTGAACAGTTATATAAAAAAAATGTATAATATATAAACGTAATAAGAATACAGACCGATTAACAACAGCGATACATTTGATATGATCAGAAGATTTTAGGAGAGACAGATCATTCGTTAATTATGTGATGAAAACTAGCAACTTTATTGAACACGCATTTATTTCAAGTGATATTCTTTATGATGTTGGCGGCGTATATTGCTATGTATTTTAATTATTTAGAAACTTTGTCGCGATAATAATGGTGACAGATTGATATCGTAATTATCTGAAATATACAGAGTCACTATTAATTGTCACGAATGTTCCACAATAATTAATTGAAGGACACCGTTGAAGATACTGCTGACGCAGTACAAAAGTGTATCACTGCAGAACCCGAAACAAGTCCGATACTTATGAGCACACTTCAATGCATACTGCAATGAATATTGCAGCACAGGATCAAACGTGTATATTCAATGTCAATTCAGGAATAATATTCGATCGGATGCGCTTGTACGAGCGCCTAGAATAAGTTCCCCGTTAAGATAAGGATGTTGAACTGTAATAAATATCTGTCCTACCATAAAATGACACGTCGCTATAGCGAGGTAATCCCGAAACTTAGTTAAATAACGTGAAAACTAGGAATACATTATCAATAAGATTTCAAAGTTGTTTCTTTATAAGGCAGGTACAGAAAAAAATAATCGCTTCATAAATAGACCTAAGAATAATCGCTTCATAAATAGATTCTATTTTTCATGATTTAAAAATCATTAAGACAAGTTCCTTCACAGCACACATCTAGCGGATATATGCTTTTTCAGACGTTCTAGTGTGAAAGAGTGAGATATGTACCGTATCCGTACATAAAAATATTTTAATGAATATATTAACATATTTAACTATATGTTTAAGTTTCTTAATGTTTTCCGAATCAGAGGTATGTAAGGATGCTGAATTTAAACGCATCAGTGCTGACCATGCCTGATATTTTCCTATAATTAAACTTTCTTCCGAGGTCTAGATGATCACCTCGCTACATCGTTAATATGCCACTTTATGGTACTATGTGAATATTTACGTAAGGTGTGCGTTACTTTACTTTAAGATTCTATCCGATATAATTGAGATTGTATTGAAAATGAAATTTGTCACATATGCAATTGTCATACATACAAGAGTGAACGTGAATTGCGTTTCAAGGTCAAGAGAAACGAGCGATCGTATTAAATGACGAGTAGTTGCACGCTAACCGGGCCTTGCCGTCATATCTGCCGACGGTTTCGTGAAATTTAAACTTGACGTCGCGAATCCAAATCTTATCGCTAACCGACACAATAATAAGAGCATAATATACTTTACTGAGCGTGTACACTCGTGTCCAGAATATCTCGTTGATCGTCGTTTATCATTAGATCAGTATTCACCTTTTGCTTAGCGTAAGTTAATGTAAGTTCGTTCGCGTAAACTTGCGACATAATGTTCGCGTAATAAATCGCAAGTTATACCTCAGAAAGACTGTTCTGTTTATTTTATATGGTATACTGATATACCTCTCATTTATTATTTTTTATCGTATAATTTAGGCGATAGCTGATCGTAGCGCATCATGTAATATTATTGTATTTACTGTTGATTGTAACAGTAAACGCATTATTACGGTGATAATATAACCAATGTCTTATTTTCTTTTTTAAATAACTTCTGTGTTTTATTTTTCTAAATCTTTTCCATAACAATACATTCTATAATCTACACCAAATATTTCGAATTTGTTATATATGTTGCATTTAATTAAACTGTCGAGAATTGTAAATATAGTAATAATAAAAACGATTATTAAGAAAAAATCTTACTTTTTATATCAATAAGATATTTCATTGCAGTACCTAACTACGTAATTCAGGTAATCTTAATGACATAACAATAATATATTATTCTTTGAATAGTAAGTATTATTTACTTGAAATAAATTATTGATAAAACAATCTAATATATTCCTACATACAACTAAAATAACATCGATTATGACATAATTAAGACTGGATCAGTGTTCTTTTTGTAACATTTTTATTAATGTATTTACCGTAAATATTCACATTTAATATAATTTTCGAGAAATATAACATTATATACAAATATACATTAAAAATTGCACATAAAAAATCGATCGTATAATTAAAATATGATTAAATTTACAAATAAAAAAATTATCACAAGTTTATGTATGTATACTGATAGGCATATATTATTTGTTATAAAAATGGTCTACTGGATCACAATTTTGTTAGGCAAGAACATACATACGTGCAATTTTCTGTATTATAATACAATTATTAATATCAGTTAGCAATTCTGTACAATTAAATGTAAAATTAAATTCAATTGTTACAAAAAAAAATTTTCTTTCTGATTTAGCGGTATCTTTTATACATGCATATATTACATTTAATACATTTATACATGAATATAATAAATCGATAATTCTATACGTATGTAAAAATCTTAAAAAGTGTATAAATCAAATAATATATAAATCTAAGAACTAGTAAGAAATTTGAAATGTTATTTTCGAGTATTGATGTAAATATCTAATAATATTTTCGATTAATCATCTTTTGAGATCTTTACATTTAATCAGATCAAATAAAAAATTCTAAAAGATTTCTTTTTTAACATAAAGTATCAATAATATATATTTTTTATGAGATAATCATAAAAAACTCAAATATTGATAAATTGATAGTAATAATTTCTATCAATGATTAATAATTCTGCAATCGAGTTAATTATCAGATCCCAGCATAAAATTGCGACGCTATAAATAGTATGTAAAACTTGTGCTTAATCTTAAGTTCATCGTTATGACTTTGGTTTAATGGGCGAGCTTAAATAATTCCGTGGAACATAGCCTTGTTTACCATTACGATTCTCTACCAGCCACCATTCATCATTTCCTTTCTCATCATGAGGTCTGAGCAGTCTCAGCGCTTGACCGTTAGTAATAGGCAATGTGCCCGGCATGTTTCCAGCAAAATCGTACATCGCGTAGTAAAACTAAAATTTTATTATATTAATATAAAGATTATTCCGAAAGATATTAAAAAATTATTAATATTCTATTATATTAGAATATTATACTAACTTCGCCGTGTATATTCTGTATATTCTGATACACCTGAACTCTTGGCGTTTCGGGAACATTGCTATAATTGTGATATATTTTTGTTTCTTGATCTAATGAAAGCAAATCTTGTAGATGCGACGAAAACACTTTCTTGATTTCTTTCTCTGGAGAATTCAACGACATCAAATTTGGAGGGCTAGCACTTTTTCTGCCGGCAGCAGCAACATCCGATGTGATTTGATCATGATGCTGACTTTGTCGCTGAACCGATCTCAGTTTTTGAGATGGCAAGAATCCTTGAGTGACTCCAGTGTCGACATACCATCTTGCCGGATTTCCCATTGGATCTTGCTTTTTTATAACTCCGACCAATGTACCTCTCGTAGCATCCACTTCCAATGTAGATGTACTGGAAATGTCCTCAACCACCACATATAATTTGTCCGCGGTGTATTTTTCTCTGAGCGAAGATCTCTGCTCTTCGGTTTGTTTAGACAATTGCGTTTGATCCTCATCTATTCGGGTATTCGTGCCAGCAAACGCAAAACGTGTTATTTGATTCCATATTAAATTATGATTTACAAGAAACGATTCCAGCACATCTTGTGACGATAGATGCGGTGTTGTCTAAAAAAGAAAATTATATTTCATTCATTCTCGAATTACATTAGACTGAAAATTTTCTATTAAAGTTTTAATACCTCGCAAAGAGATATATATTGCTTCGTAATTTTTCCGCTTAATAATTTTCGGGCGCCAGCAAAAGCATTTATACAATTAACCAAAATATTGGCTGCGGCATCCAACAAAATAGGTAATTCTTCCAACAATTGTTGATTCAGAGCTTCATAATTACTCTTAGCAGTAAATAATTCTTCTTGTATCTGAAATAACATAAAATGAATCAGATAAAATTATGAAAAAAATAATAAAAAAAGTTTACAATAAAGAATATTAAGTAATTACAATTTTTGATTCTTTATATTTCTCACTCTTTGAAATAGCGGCGTCATAATCCAACAACTTATCATGCCTCTTTGATACCAACATCGCTGGCCCTTCTAACAACGTCGCTAAGAAATGTAATGGGGCGCTAACTGTCTTCTCAATATATGACTTAAAGTCCTGTATATATTGTGACCAAATTATAGCTCTTATGTCTTGCAACTTTTTCACTTCGGCAGTTGGACTTCCCTGATAATAATGAACTAACAATTCAGCTATCGCTTCACCGGATATAGCTTCATCACTCAGATACGTAATACATTGTTCAATATCTTTCACCAATTGCCATGTACATTTCTCTATAGATCGAAATTGTTTCTCGAGCTCCTCAAATTCGGTGTCACTCGCAACGTTTGTCAATCCTAGACTCGCCGACAATCGAGTGCTAAGTCTTGTTGACATTTTTGCCACAGAATGCATACTTAATTTTGACATTTTACTAAATAAAGTATTATCATTGTCTAAATACTTTGATACGATATCTCTTCTCCGTTTGTATTCATTGATATAACTGGCCACATTTGTCATAGCCTCCCACGCTTCCATTATGGCTGCTTTATCTGGATGATTGTCTTCTGTACACTAAAAATTATTTTCCATACAGGAAAATATTATAATGCAACATAACTTTGAATATATACATGCATATAAATATTTATCTAAAAAGTAATCTGAATTCAATTTCACAAATGCTGCTGAAATTGATATATATCAATTTATTGGTAACTTCATTAAAATATATTTCAAAATTAAACTTCCACTATCTTCCAAATAATCTATTTATATTCTTTGTATTTTGCGTAACTAACGCGATTACTTACCTTTATTAATTCATATAACATTAGAGGATACTTTACAATTCTTTGAATTGGCTTTATCAAAATGGAGCTCATATCAAAACAAGCAATCCGACGACGTAATGTCTCAATACCCTTGTTAAATACTTTCATGATCTCTTCATTACTTTCATACTAAAATATAAATGATTCGATATAAATAATTCTAACTTCAAATAACCATAAACCTTACATTAGAATATAATTTTCAATTAAAAATTCGATTAAATTATATATATATAAAATACCTTTTTCAACAATGCTAACGCAGCTTCATGATTCCCACAATACTTAACATAAACACTTTTCAATTTCTCAGCCATTTTCATGAAACAAGGCCCTACTGTTTGTA
>Ga0157364_1004061_pt1 | contig 14470 bp, 8 predicted proteins | sample AttsexASBM2_FD_111476 | JGI IMG/M metagenome (GOLD analysis project Ga0157364, IMG submission 111476) | Fungus gardens microbial communities from leaf cutter ant in Ribeirão Preto, State of São Paulo, Brazil - Atta sexdens ASBM2 | ecosystem: Host-associated > Fungi > Mycelium > Unclassified ... | reverse complement strand
TTTCCTTTTAGGAATGTTACGTAAAGTACAAACATTACGATGTTATGAATCAATCGAAAATGTCAAATGGATTGTTACTATCATCGCATGGATACTTAAAGTATACGTGGTACCTATACTTTGAACTTTAAACCTCAAATTATTTAAATGACTTATTAATCAAGTGTACACAATTGCCTAATTGAAATAGAATTTTATTTTGTAAATTCTTTTAATATTCTTCTAAGACTCTTATTCCATTTTATTTTAAAGATCGATATATCGGTTGCAATATACGGCCATACGTGACGAGATTGGCGTAGTCGTGGCATAACGTCCCTGTCGGAAAGCCGCATCCATTAAAGCGAGGGACTGGAGTGTGGTTAAACTACCGCAAAGCACCGAAATGTCAGCATTAATATTGCAACCGTCTCTTGCAACCGCCTGCTGGCGGTCGCTTCTATGCTTATTATACTTATTGTATCGTGCTATCGAGCTTAAATATTAAAATCTCGTTTCCGTCCACGTATACCTATATGGATGGCGCAGGATTGATCGAATTTTATGAATTAATCGATTAACCGAAGGCATGGGATTTTATATTGTTGAGTAATTATTCAACTTCTACGAAGTTGTATCAAAATGATCTGAAATTATTTTTAATCTACGTACAACTTTCCCCAATCTTAATTCAATAAGTGTATGCTTGAATTTTTATTAATAAGCAAGCTCGATATTCATTTTTGCATCGCTTATTGTTTATTAAAGTCCACGCGTCTAACTGATTGCGATAAAGGAAAAGGAAGAGATCGATCCATGCAATCGATAACCGACCTTTGGCGAAACGAGATCGTAATCGCGAGATAATAACGGTCTCGACACGCTTCCGTCTTCGTGGTCGTATGTCGAGTGCTTGACGAGAGCACCTGTCCGCGATATTGAAGTTATCGGCACAGGTGTCATGTGTACATACGTACGTTAAATGGGGCTGCTGATGGGTGTGCGCTTTATACAGGAAAGTATATAAGCCTGCCCTTTATGAATACCAAGATGTATCCGGGACGGTAGCCGCAAACACGCGATTCCGGCTGGCGCGGACGTGTCGAATTAATAAGTGAAAAAGTGAGGTCCGACAACGCCGTGACGTACTTCAGAATTGATGTCTGGAAATCTCGGCCGACGACGCAAATAGTAGAGTGAATTGACTGCTTCGGAATAGAGAATAAAAGAGAGAAAAATTTTTTATTCGTATTATATTGTATTCGTATTCGTATATATTATTCTAGAGCAAATTTTCTGAATTATGTGTAAGGGTGCAAGATTAATAATAAGAATTATAATTATGTAAAAGGTGATATATATGAGAGTGTTAATGTTAATAAGAATATGTATATTTATTGAAAAAAATGTTCTGATTAAATTAACAAAATTGAACAAAAATGATATTTTAATGAGACTGCATAAAATTTCTGGTTATGATAATCTGTCTTCATCAAAATACAATATTGTTCTTGTTAAGCTCTTTTGATTTGATTAGAACATTTTTCTCAGTGTTAGAATAATACGTCGCTATCTACTATATTTCTTTATATTTCTGATGCTATATGAGAAAGATTGCACTGAGAAAAATTTCTGTCTGGAAAAGATGAACCAAAAGATTCTGATCATGTAATATCAATAAAAATTCTGATTATTTCAACTAGAATTATAATAGATTCAATCAGAAAATTCTGATTTGTCCATTTTTAATCAGAATTCCAATTAATTTAATCAGTTTCTTTTTCTATGAAAGTTGCATTGAAGCAAAAATTTATCAGTTACTATTTTACACTCAATGTTTCATTGAAGATTTCACTGAGATTGATTTTTGAAGTTAAAATTATCGCTGATTAATAAATAATATGAACGCGTAATTTTTATTTTACAGTATGACAGCAAACAGAGAAGGAAAGAGAAAGCGACAGTGGGGTTATAGTCGTTCGCGTGATATGTGCAACGGGGCAAAAAGTGCATGTGCAAACCGTAACTTCTTTACGGCCCTCCGGAGAGTCGTCGAACGACGAAGGTGCATCGTATTTATCCACGTTCATTCCTATTTAAAGGAATGGGTGGGTGTTCTTTCGACAGCCGGTATTTCATTTTGATAAATCGTCGCGCTCGCTGATGTCTACCATTAAACAAGAATTTTGTGAGGCTTCTGTATAAAGGAGTCACATGGGAAGAATGATTTTGCAGAAGAATCTGAACATTTAGCTAAAATAAGTCTAGATATAGATCTGAAAATTCACTGTTTGACCATCAAAATAATTGCATAATACTTCGAGCACTGTTTCTCACGCTTGAAATTCAAACAATGAAAAACAATGTTATAAAAAGTTTTAACATTCTAGTAATTACTCAGTTTGAATTACTACATAATTACTATTTTGATGGTCCAACAAAATTATTTTCAGATCTATATTTAACTAAATTTTTAAACATTTCAGCAAAATCGTTCTTTCTATATACGCGAACGCAAAAAGACTGTCTTGATAAATATTAAAATATGTTGAAAAATCCCATGTATATATTTTTTTTAATTTTTATGCGCTGAAAAAGTTTTGAAAATTAATGCGCATAACTACGATTGATAGAATTAAACGCGCGTTGTCGCTCATGAAAAAGGATCTTGTCATCGATGTCCTCTAATATCGAACAATTGATCGTACCTCGCTACTGATGAATTATGCATCGTATCTTCCCTCACGATTCTTTTTTTTCTACAAAACTATAAAAAAGATTGCCTTAGGCATTATTACATGCGTGCATAAGAGAGAAGAGCTCGAGCTCTGGCTTATAAGGTCGCTCTTTATATTTAATTAATTAATGTAAACGTGTACTAGTTTCTAGGAGTTTTTCGCTCGATAATGAAAACAGTCTTGTTAAGGAACATTGTTTAGTTTTATTATAGCGACCTGAATAACTTTAATGAAACATATTATAGATCGCCGATCAAATAGATATTGGTGGAATATATAAACAATTTGAAATGGAGGAAATATTTTATCTAATTGTTATATTAATACGCGCATCTTGAAAATTAAATGCATATTACCGATCAATATTAAATTCATTATATGAATAATTCATTGAGAAATCTTCCAATATGTACGATGGTATGTACGAAATACGAGAGTCAAGACTGAAATCTTTTCCATCCCTTTTACTTCTACGTAACGTCTACGTACTACCATATGTAGTCGTTACTCCCGTTACTATTTTCCACGTAGTGATCGCGTATATCCGCCCATATTTGTGGTGGGTTATCCAGTGAGAGTATGTATTGAAATGTCGTTGCGGGCAAATAAGACGGAGAAAAGGAAAGGTGGGATTATCTGAATACAGTCGTTTCAGGGGTGAGTTGCGACCCCCTAGGGGGTAGTAGGTGGTCGCCCCTGGGGTCTGCCGGACCCCCATGAACTCGTCCCTCTCGTCATGTGACGTACGGTGGTCATCCTCGCGCCGAATTACCACCATCTTCCCTTTCTCGTCCTCCTTGGAAAAAGGGTCTGTCAAATAGATTATTTGAATATCGAGCGATCGCATTTACGGCAGGATAACGGCGAGCCGCCCTATTTTCGAGAAATTGCGATTGGCACAATTCCCCACTATACGTCATGATCGCTCGAGTATTAGCATAATTCGGCCCGCAGCCTGATTGATAAATGTGATGTACTCTGATACTATCTGGACTATTCAGTTCTCTTGATCTCCCGGTTTTAATCAAGACAGATAGATTTCGAATAGAATAGAACTATATGTGACATAATACATTTGTCAGACATTGAGGAATATTGAGAAACACTGGCTGCCTTTAGCAGAAAAAGCAACTTTGCAACTGTTGTAAAATGTCTTAATATGATTGATTTATACATTATGTATAATTTTTATTGTACATTTTTATATTCCATTAAGGAAATAAATGCAAGAATGAATTATATTAAAGAATCTAAATGCAATTATTGTTTAATAATTAGCAGACATAACGTAAAAATAGTCTAACATTTATATAATTTAGATACTAGTTCTATTTGAAGTTTAATCTTTCTTATTAATTTTATTAAAATAATATGATGATAAAAATAATATGATAAAATAATAATATGAACGTCATAATAAATTATTTGAATATGTATGACAATACCGAGGATTATTTCTCTTGTATTCTCTCTCTCTCTCTCTCTCTCTCTCTCTCTCTCTCTCTCTCTATTCTTTTATAATTTTATTAAAATTAATGAAGACAACAAGACTGCAACTTGCAATTATAAATCAATGTCTTCGTCATTGTTTCTTCACTGATGAAGAAGCGTGCTATTATCCCCAAAAGAGTAGGTTATAAATAACCTTAATGTAATTAAAATAAAACTACAATGCTTGCCGATTCGATCAAAGCAAAAAGTACTCGCGCATGTATCTCTTACGGAAAACGAATGATTTTCCCGATCGGCTTATAGTATGGCGTCACTAACGAGGGCTTGGTTGCGCTTTTTGTTTCAGGTAGCGACGCGCTCGGCCGAATCGATAAGGAGCCAACCTCGCCGGAATCCATACAAGGTGAGTTTGCAGAGTTGCTTCGTATATTCTTGATACGATTAATGTACGATGTCGTTTAATCTTCGTTTACGGTAGACATAAATTTCGTACAGAAATAATACAGCGATAGAATGATACGTGCAAAAAAAGAACGCCTCGTCATGATAATGAACCCGCACCGCCAGTTTTTTAATGTATTTTTATCTGAGCCACTATCGTAATCAACAATGTCACTTGAGTTATCAATCTTAATCAGATTTTATTTTTATAAAACCTTATTTAGATCTGTTTATGTAATTTTTATTCGTACAGTAAAATCCAAAACTTATAGATATGTGAAAAAATAGAACTTTTGAAAGTTATAAAAATACATTATATATTATATATAATATAGTAATATTTGAATAAAGTGATACAATTTCGAGTATAATATAATTTTGAACGAAATAAGATTTGAATCCAATTTTTGAAGTTTAAGTTTCAATTTTTCCTATTTGATGATTTCAGTGCTTTCTATACAATGAGAACAAGATTACCAAAAACTTAGGATTCAAATTTTATTCAGAATTGTACCATGTTTGAAATTGTGTCACTTTACTCTAATATTTATGACAATAAAATAAAAAATTTATAAAATAAGATATAGATAATCGATTTTTTTACAAAAGATCTTCCATGCCGGAGACGTCAGCTAATTTTTTTCCACGTAAAATATGTCATAAAACCAATTACGTTCGGCAGATGCCGTTTACACGCAGCAGTTTATCATTTGCCTCGAGGAATTCTTCCATGCCGTATAATCGGCCTTTTAACTTTAGAGAACCATCCGTGTGCATCCATTAGATTTTTCGTTAGGATCATAAAAGAATCACTAAAATATCTAAAAATCCTTTGCGGACGGTTCGACTGAATTGTTGATGATTTTCAGAAAAATTTAGTCCCTTTTCGGGACCCTTTTACGATTTTGACGAGGCGGAACGACTTAGACGAATTCGAAGTGCTAAAATTGCAAATGGCAACTTGACTCACGCGACACCTACTAAACATAACAGAAAGGGGAGCGCGTGCAAATTTTTAGCGTTATATTATCATATCGTGGGAAAGTTTCAGTTAGAGCTGCGTGACTATTGTCAGCAAATTGAAATTAGAGGAAACCAATTATATATTCCGTAATTTGTCTGATTCCATAGCACCGAAAATTTATATATAACTATTTATTTCATGTTTACAATTTTTTATAATTAGATATATGTTCTATTATAAAGCTCACATTTACGTAAACATGAAAATATTAGAGCATAGTATAATAAATACACTATTATAATCTAACAAACGACCTTTAGTCCTTTAGATTCTTGCGTGTTTAGCAAAACAAACTTTTATATAACAGACCTAATAAGGAGAATTGTTAATTCCATGAACGTGTGTTTCGAGAACGACGGGACAAACTCGAAGGGTGTCACGCGTCACGAGATCTGACATAGCATGTATCGTTCTTCGCAGAAAGCGCGATAATGAGGGAGATGACAGAACGTAATGGATGCCGCCAAACGACTGCATCTGCAAAACTAAGAAACTTATTTGACGTGCGTAATAACGCAATCCTGCGAACATGCTTATAATAGTTATAATTATCAGTAGCCATGCGACATCTTTTTCATAATTTTAATATTAATCTGTTATTATATTTAAAAATAATTTTGACAGAAATATTATGTATTGTTCTTAACATCGATGTTGTATTTTATATAAATATTACAATTGTAATATTGTATATTAAGACCAATTAATACATTATTGTCCGGACGTTTTATGCAAACATTAACGTCTATAGCCGATTATTTTTTTTTATAAAATTTCGTTTATAATGTACAAAATATCAGAAAAAAACAAACCACGATAAAAAATTAAGACTAAACATAATCACTAATTTTATAATGAAACATTAAGACCCCCCAGTATTTATAGTCTCTTCTTATATTTAAGATCGCTTTAAGTACAGTTAAGATATCATAAATCAATTCAAACAGAACCATATTGACTCTTTAAGATCTTGAAATAAGAATATGAAGATTATGAATAATAATTTTATACTCTAACAATCTTGCACAATGATTTAAATCAGGCTTGTTCAAAACTTAAAGAGCTAAACGCTTCCATTTCTCCATTGTCTCGTTGAATGAGATAAATAGAAAACAAAAAAGATAGAACAGGCAATCATTTGATAGAGAGAACTCTAGCATCTATTCTTTTTGTTTTCCTTTCGTTTCGCTCAACGAGATGACAGAGAGAGGGAAATGTTCAGTTTTCAAGTTTTGGACAGGTCTGATTTAATATATATATTTCTTTAGAAAAAACAACTCACACAGTGAACTTGTTTCAGTTTTGAATAAATGTTTAACGTTCGGTTGTAACGTTCAGTCAACAAAATACTAATTGACATCTACGTTCAATAATGTGTTAATTGTGTAATTAATTATGTAATTGAGACAAACGAAGTATGCGATTGTCATCAAAGAAATAAACATAATACGTTAAACCTCGATCTCGTCGATGGCACATCGAACTATCCTCTCAAAGTAAAATAAAACGGACGAATGGACAGAAACTAACAAAGGTGTAGAGCTAGCTGACAAAAAAATTCGCGGTTGGACCGGCCTCTCGGAAATGCCGAACCGGTCGTAAACAGAAGGGCTCGCGCCCCTTCGCGAATGATGCTCCTCGTAGAAGTATCACAACGAAAAGAGCGGACCAAGTTCGAGCCAAAAAAGAAAGAAAAAGAAACGATTGGTAAATAGAAGTGAGGTATGAGGCGAGAACGGGATCCGATATAGGACTTGACCAGTGGTAGCGAGCGGGATGGGGTGAAGGACACCGTCGCCGACCTGTATTTTACTTTATAGCATTTAGGCCGTTGTTTGTCTTATTGCTATTAGTCTCCGTCAATTAGTAATTGCATTTTTAATGTCGATTCTGTGAATCGGGTCCACCGACCTGACACAGTGAGCCGCACGGGGGCCTCAACCTTGGTGGTTCGCGAGCGGGCCCGGGCGAACGGCTTAGTGGGGAGAAATTGTGCTTTTTCCTTGTGTCGGTCGGTAGGTACTATCAGGTACGGACACTGCTGTCAGGAGGGGGGCATGTCATTAGGAGTCATTAATATCGCGGACCTCTGTAATTTGACATACTTCCGATCGCCTAGCGCCACCACTGCCACCCGCTTCATTTTTCTCCTCTGCCTCCACGTCTTCCAAACGCGATCATTCGTCCCGCAGCCACTTCATCGACTCCTCCTTGTCTTCCTTTTTGCGCCTCCTTGTGAATCACCATGTCAGGAACGATGAAACTGCCGACGAAACTGCCGTCGTATGCTCCGCGGCATGTTATTCGTTTCGTGTCATTTCGCGTGATAGTCAGGGGTTCTCACGAAAGAAATAATCGCATGTTTGTCTTAGATTTTGTCGAATTTCGAAGAGATGTCGCGAGAGTTTAAAAAATATATATATATATACACGGAAAGAACGGTTTTACTGAAATACTTAAAAGTTTAGCAAAATACATATTTGAAAATGATATTGGACTATTATATAAAATTATGTAGAATTTAAACGTTGATGACTATACTGCAAAAAGTTTTTGCATTCTAGCAATCAGTTTAAGCATTCTACATAATTATTATAAATAAAATTATTTTCAGATATATATCTAGTTAAATTTATCTAGTTATATCTAGTTATATCTAGTTAAATTTTCAACAGTCAAATGCTTCAACAAAGCTATTCTTTCCGAATTTAGAACATAATTTTTAGAATATAATTAATATATAATATATTATAATATTTAAATCTAATTATTGATAAAAATAAATTTATAATGATATTTTAATTACGCTATTAAGAATTCTTCAAACAACGATACATCAATATTAATTAATCTAAAAAATAGTTTGTCGCTTGTTGCATGCTTGATTATCGATGTTAGATCGTTTATGCGCTTATATTATATTGAGGCGCAATTACCTCTTATTAAGCCGTCAAAGCGAACCGAGACTTAGTGCTCGAAGCTGATACGTGTCCGATTATGAAATCGTACTCGAGCGGATGCAATCGCTTGGTAATGCAGCCGCGATTAATATGATCCGCGGATGCTAATCGAGATTCTAATCGTTTATTCTCGCATCGTACCCGCACACCTGTTCGACCGATATGGCTAGACCAGGGATTCTTTTAACGCAGACTTCTCCGAGATCTTTCGAGCAGTCACGTTACTCATCATACTTTCTAATGTTGCTGGTACAAGCTTTTTATTTTCATAATAAAATGATGTCAGCTGCCATTAATTACAAGTAAAAAAAATCATAAATGTCACTTTAAACTATGAAATCAAAGAGAGAGTAAACAGTCACAATACTTATTTTATTCGATTTGTTATTTGTGACGTCTCACAATGTTGCTTTTTTGTGAGTGATAAAAGAAAAACGTTGGATTTTGCATTTTTTCTAAATATTCTTTTATGATTTTTTTCAATTGCATCTTAAACCTTATGAAAATATATATATTTTTCAATTAAAGCACGTTAAATATTGTATTAATAGTCGTTTCTTACAAATAATTCAACATTACAGTCGTCGTTTTTATATTCTGTAATTGTAAGAATGATCAATCGAAGAGCATCGCTAGCTTCACATTTGAAGAATCATCTTTGCGTTCGCATCACGAATCAAAGCAAACGACAAAAGTCGATGACGATGGAAATCCTGAAGAGCTGGACGAGGATCGATTTCGCTTGGCATGCAAACGATTCCTGCGATAAACTTGCCTGAAGACTGTTCACTCATGCAAGCACGGATGATAGTACATCTTCTTGGTGACTTTCTTATTCAAATCGTTCGTCGGGGCAAGGCTCGACCGTGGAAAATCGCTTTTGAATGTTAAAATATTTTTCCGACTTCTACGAAGGAAATTCTATTCTTCACATCTTGGCCCAAAATCACCAATTGTCACGTCAGTCACACATTAACTTGTGAAAATTCAACTGCCTGCAACTTTTTCCGTTTTTCTCTTTTGTTCTTTATTTACTTTGGAAATCATCAACATTTAACGAACTTAGAATTACTTAGTGAAAAAGTAATAATTCTATTAGTCCTATTGATTAATTTTTTTTTTATATAAAGTCTTCTTATTAACATAAAATTAAATTATCAAATATTTTCTTTTTAAAACTTACGACTATATTTTTATTTGCTATTAATATTGATTAGTGAATTGAAAATAATTTTGATGAATTGGAATGATAATTACTAATAAAAATTCACTTCTTTGTTTAAAGAAAATTGTGATCGGTGCTGAGAAGCTGTACTGATCTTTATAACTCGAACTAGTTCACTTTGTTATTCGAATCGAAGAGATGAAACGAGAGTTTCCCTTTGAATATAAAGAAGTCCTTCTTTTCGAGCTTTTCAGGATTCATGCGTTACGATCGCAGCTAGACGGAGCAAATTCAAATTCCGCGATGGGATTTCTTGGGGATTTTCAGATTTTTATCGTTGATATATCCACCAGTGAATGTCTTGTAAACGGAATATGCTAATTCTGCTGGAATGCTGATTGCGATGTTGATTTCTTTCTACTTGCTCATATTGTTTTTCTGATTGAAAATGAACGAACCAGTAAAATTCCGATCATATCAATCAGAACTTCGGTTATCATAATTGGATATCTAGTTATCTTAGAATTAAAATAGAAAATTCTGATTTGCCCATTTTCATTAGAAATTTTTCAGTGAAGATATTTGGCTCACGCGGCTTAGAAAATTTTGTTATTTATTTTTATTTCAAGTTCTATACTTCATATATATTTTCGGAATTATAAATTGCAACTTTAATTAATTTTAATAGGCTGTTTTAAAAAATCTGGAATGTGTTATATCGATATATAACGGAAAAATATCTTCAAAGTATTCTACATAAAAATACGCGGCACGTTCGTGCGAGACGCCAGTTGTGATACCTGTATGCACCGTGAGAAGTCTAATCGCGTAAGTGGAAATGAAAACAAGTACAACGATCCTTTCTAAGAATGAAGGATCGTGGGCTGAAGATGTGAGCGGAACCGCGGACGAAGAACCGAGAAGATTCGCGATTCCCCTTTCGCGAGGCGAACGAGCTCGGCGAGATGTTTTCTCCCTTAGCCGGTGCGCATTTCTCACGAGTCGAGGATGACTTCCGTCCTCCGTTCTTGTTGTCTCCTAGAGAACGAGCAAACAGTCCGATTCGATCGCGCGGAGAGATTAATTCACTCGCCCACACTCCGAAAATTAAGTAAGTGCCGCGGAGAAGCAGCCGTGAGAAATTGTACAGTCGACAGAGAGGCGAGACGTTATTTATGAAAATAGCGTTGATCGACGGGTGGGTGTCGGCGCAATTGTCGTTACACGCGGCGCTAGAAAGGGAACCAAAGAAAGAGGCTAGCAATTAGCAATTTAACCAATAACTCTCCAATTGGTGATTCCATTAATGGAACGGCCGTTCCCACAGAAGACGCAACGTTTTTCATTGTTTTTCTGGCGCGGGGCTGCTCCTCTTTCACGAAGCCGTGTAATTGCCTCGTGAACGTATAATTATTGCATTAACGATTAATCTCTCTCTCCTGCAGTTACTCGATCATCGATAGGGTCTGCTCGGCGCTCGATTGATTTCGTGCAATACACGATATGTAACTCGGAAGTTGAGTGCATTTTTTTTTTCGAACTATTCAGTTAGCTTTACGCACTTTCTCTTGCACACTCAGAGAAAAGTTTCTCCGATTAAAAAAAATTTAAGTCAAAGAAATTTGTGTATTGCTGTATGGTTAAAGAAAAACTTCTTTGATTTGAATGTCATTTACGATACAATACTGATACAATACAGTAAGAAATGCTAACAATATTTTGCTATTGCATACAGAAAAAATATGTTTAAATTGAGGAAATCATTTTTCTTTTGTCGATTTTTTTTAAATTTGAATGAAATTTGAATGAATGAACTGATAGTCAAATCAAAGAAACTTTTCTCTGGATATAGATATTGTTGTCTAGATAATGCTAGCCGTAATTTATTTGACATATATAATTATTTCTTAATTTCCACAAATATAATTATTTCTTAAAGATGCAAACAAGCAGTCGATCTTTATAAAAAGTTCCATCTGTTCTAAAAAATGTTTTCAAAGCTAATTGCTTTATTACAATATTATGATAATTTTTTTCGTCTCAATGTATTTCCTTTCTTTAAAAATGAAAGCTAAATTGCTTTTGACTTACAGGTTAAGATTTATTCTGATTTTTTAGTTAAAAAGGAAAAGTAAGAAAGCGTAAAATTTGCTTCGATACTATCTTTTTTTAGTACAAATGAAAAAAGAATGAAAGAAAATGCAAATGTAAAAAAAATGTGACAACTTAACTTGTAATTTAAAAATGAAAGTGGAATACAATGAAGAAAGAAAGAAAATTCTAAAATACTTCTTTTTAACCTGTCTTAAAGAGTCTCAATGATTGAAACAGAATCTAAATTAGTTATGATGTAAGCATAACATAGAAAATATCATACTCTTTGGAAAGTCGTGTCTCTGTTGTTTGTGGCAGCAGGCAAGAGACAGTTAAAACAGTCGAAAGCTACGCGTGATTACAGAAAATAAACCGTTAATAAATTCGTGCTGCGCCAGTGGGCGGACAAATTGACTGCCGATAGCGCGCAGGCTGTATCCCACATGGTCGATTATACATTAATTAAACAATCAATATTTATTAAGCTTATTATTGGACATGATCGCGCGAGCCCTAGCATTAATTCGATTGTGCGTACGCGCAGTGAGGTCAGGCGTTATTTCGTTTAATAGGCGCCGTATTGTTCATAACGATGCAATAAATATGGACACGGGCAAATGAAGACGATAAATTATCGAACGCCCCCGTTGTCAGCACCGGGTGTCTCCCGTTTGTCTTTCTAGCCTTTCTATTTGGCTCTCTCAATTATCGTAGATGTTAAAATAAAATTTGTTCTCAAAGAATATAAATTTTGTTTGCTGTAAAGTATTATTTGATTATTATTGCTGTTACTATATTTTTTTGAAATTAAAATAATTTATAGGATGTAAAAGAACAAAAATCAAATTTATTTGAGCATAATATTAAAACATATTCAAATAAAAATAATATTGTTTTTTAACGGTTTTATTCAAATATTAATTAAACAATTTTGCATTATTTGCAGATTTTTGTTAAATTTATAAAATAATTAAATTTATAAAATAATGAGTCGTAAAAAATAAATATGGTGAAATTGAGACTCCCTACAAAATACCGGAAGTAACAACTTAACTATTGGATGACCATTTAAACGCGGTTTCAACCCCTCGATACAATCTACGATTCTCAACCCCAGCCTTGCTTCCGCCTTTCCTTCCTTACCGCTTATTATAATCAATTAGCGCCATGTTATCTACCAGCACGCAATTGTACAGATTGTCGATACGTATACACCCGCTGTCGAGGGGTGCAACCCTCGTAGTTTTTTATATACACCATACATTCGCGGGGGTGGGCCTGCAACAGGCTGATGAGTAGCGAGATCTTTTTAGGATCCCTGTTTTTTACTTGTCTTCCTTTTTTATACGTAATGCGATGTATGTTAGCATGCTTGTAAAACGCGCTATGTGTAAATTTCTTTAGATTATATTGAGTCGCGTGTATTATATATTCGAACGTAGAAATTATATAATCTTATATCATATGCAAATAATTATATAATCTTTAATCATTTGCAACAAATGCAACGTTATTTATTGCAGACGATATTGTACTGTTCTTAAAAGCAGATTAAAGATCTTAATACGATATGGAAGATGGAGAGAAATTTATATTATAAATTACTTCGTACTCTCGATATTTTTATAACCTTGTATTCACATGGGATCTCAGAATAGTTTCTATCAATGGCGGAATTAATGATATTGTAAGAAAGACCAACCTCTCCCTTTTCCCCCGAGGATAACGCAACGATGGACGGATTAAATTGCGCGAGAAATACGAGACGTGCGCGTTTATCTTAAGCATCGAATTGTATGAGTCAGCTGACACACGGGAACTCAGTCTATGCAAGCTACGACGGTATGTACGATTCGTTGCCTGTAAATTTCTCGTTTACTCGCGGTAAGGGTATATGCACCGGCAAACAGGAAAGAGGGAGTACAAGGGAGCAAGAAAAAGAAAGGTGAGAAAGAGACAAAGAGAGTGACGAAGGCAGCGCCTATCGCTCTTTCCGCGTCTTTCCTCGAAGATCTTTTACGCTTCTGCAGAAACCCGATAGCTCTGTCAGCCATTAAGCCAGAGTCGTGCTCGGTGAAAGGTTGGTAGGGACGGCGAAGGGCGAGAACGGAGTCGGTAACAATCGGGGAGGAAAGAGAGAGGGAAGTTTTCTCTCTCTCCTCGTCAGCGCGTGGAGGAAAGGGGGTGGTAAAGTACAGAGGGGCTCCGGAAAAGGGAGAAAAAGGCACACCTCTGTGTGTGCAAGAGGCTGCCTCCTCTATCGCAGAACCTCGCGATCATCTCGGTAAGAATATAACGCGAGTGCGTTAACGTCGACACAGGTATTGCCGTGTAACCGTTAAAAGATGGGTGCGATTTTCCCCTCAGACATTATCGAGCGATTTTTTAATCTTTCGACAATCTTCGCTCATCGTCTCGTCCACGTTTCAATATATAGTTACAAAATATATAGTTACACAATGATTGCATTCAGCAGAAATGCAGCTTTGCAACTGTTGCAAAATTTTCAGATTGGTTTAGATTCAGTGAGGAACTAAAGACCAATATTGAAGAATTTTACAATAATTGCAAAGCTGCTTTTTCTGCTGAACGCAATTATAACAGTTCATTGAAAAAT
>Ga0157364_1004060_pt1 | contig 14471 bp, 6 predicted proteins | sample AttsexASBM2_FD_111476 | JGI IMG/M metagenome (GOLD analysis project Ga0157364, IMG submission 111476) | Fungus gardens microbial communities from leaf cutter ant in Ribeirão Preto, State of São Paulo, Brazil - Atta sexdens ASBM2 | ecosystem: Host-associated > Fungi > Mycelium > Unclassified ... | reverse complement strand
GTCAATTATCGAAATAGTTAATACAATTAACAGTTTTATGCGTTCCTGCACGCTTAATTTATATACTCATATATCTTGCAAAGATATAAATATTTTTCTCAGCTGCGTAACTACTCGAACGTAATGCAGATACGCCTGAGTGCAAAGGGTTAACGTTGCCGCTCGCTCACTCGCATTCACGCGACGCTCAGGCTGACGTCATTTCTGACCGGTCCCGAGACGACGAACTTTAAGACAGGCGTTTCCGAGCGGGATAATAAACGCCGAACGCGTAATTCGTGCCAAGTCCGTTCGTATTGCTCTAACCACGATATAGCAAGCAATACGTTCGTGCGTGTGTCGAGCGTCATCTCGGAAAGCTCGCGAGGTTCAACGACTCTCGGTCTATTATCCGTCGTATGAGCGACGCGCATTGTTTGGCGAACGATCGTAGGCGATATGCCGAGATTTTGACGACGCAGATCGTGATGACTAAACGGTTACTCTTGTTAACCCATTTTACCAATGAAGTATATAAGCAGAAGAGAATGTAGAAATGTAAAGCAGCAGAAATTTATCATACATCAAGATGTGATTTTAGTTTTCTTTACGAAAGTATATTTGAAAGTATACTTGATTTACTGTTACATACTTTATGCATATATCATTTCAGTCACAAGATATATTAATTTGATTTTATGGAAAAATATAATGTGGTGGGGTTTTCCTTTTCGGTATAATTTTAAAATATTGTGAATAAAAATAGATATCATTTTTCAAATTAAATATGTAAAGATTCTTCTCTGTTTTGGTATCTCAATATTATTTTTAATAAAAAATAATAATAATAAGATAAAATAATTAATAAAATCTCTAATATTTTAAGAAAGTCTAATTTTAATTTGAATTTGAATAAGTGTAAAACTTCAAATACTTTATGTGTATCAATTTGCGTTGTAATTATTTTTATTTAATTGTTTTTATCTAATCTCCTGCCCAAGTGTTGACACTATATGTTTAAAAAATGTTTAATCACACACACACAAAATGGTTTTTATAAATAAATGTTATTAACATTAAATATATTCATTAAACCATCAATATCAACAAGAAAGATGTTTCAAACTAGTAAAAAAATACTTAATAAACTATTTTTGTAATGTTTATTAAATAGTTTATTAAATAGTTTAAAAAACGTATCAAACTTTAAACATTTATTTTTATATGTATCAACTTTAAACGTTTATTTTTATATACCTATTACATGATTTCGAACGTTTATCAAATGTATTTTGAACGTAACTGTGCGCTTGAGTGGCATTAACAAGATTAAATTATCAATTACGGATGAAAATTTGAGATTATTGAAATTTGAACTAGTGTATGTCCAAATAAGATATTATTTCGTTAAAGTTTAAAAACAATATAGACTTGATATGTAATTGTTGACTATAAATAAAAGTTATAAACTGCTAAATATGAGTAAATCTTAATTAAAAAATTTAATATTTCGCAATTATCAGAGCAAATCGCAATATTTACATCAGTATAAACCATGGAATACGATATCGATATGATTACAAAACGATTATCATAACATGATAGTAATATGAGTGGATTATTAATACCATTTATTCTTGTTCAATTAGAAAAAAAGCATTTTCTCCTGAATAGATACAGATTTCGAACGCTTATCGATAACGTTTGTGCTGTCGATGCAAACTCGATGCCAGGTGATAATACTGTTTTTCTGTCGAGCGACATGTATATATCATGTGACGAGAATATAATTGTCCTGCTTTTCCACATTAAATTCCAAGTGAGTTTAATTTACAACACACGATGAATAAAAATTGATATATTAACGATATAGCGTTACACAAAGTATGATTTCTTGTACACTTCTTATGCCTTTCTTGTTCAAGTTAATTTTAAATTAATGCCCACCTCAAATTTATTTTTAATTCAAGATTACGAATATAATTATAATTGACTGTATATAAAATATAATTTATTTTTTATTAATTTGTAACTTATATTATTGCTTATAATGTTAGATTTTTTTTAGAGAAATTAACTTAATTAGAAATCCAGGACAAATTTTTTAACATTTTCTTATTACATTTGGCTATTTCTCTTTTCACTTTTATTTCCTTTCCTGGTTTTTTTTTAATATTTTGTGTATCTATCTATAATCTTTGCTTAAATCTTTTATATCTGCTTACACAAGTATCGAAAAATACATCTTGCATTTTTGCTTTTATTAAATTAACAATGCTCGAATTCTGTATCAAATTGATATGTATATATTCTTAAGGGACCATCATGTGTCATAAATAACTGTTTTCTGTCGCGTGCTGTGACTTACCTTACCATACCGATTGCTTTGCGCTCTGACCTACATTTGGGTCGAGATTCACGTTCGCTACGACCATCTACTGGCTCCACTGAATGCACTCTAGGAACTGAATATCGCACTACGGTGCGAGAAGTCAAGCAAGACAATTGTTTTTAAGTTTTCGTAAAAGCGGTACTCGAGTTTTAAGATTACATGACATACATTTGGCATACAACTAGCATATCTTATTTTATAATATTAGAATAAATTTAAATATTTCAAATTTTGATAACATTATTAATTCAATGAATTTAATCTGGATTCATATAAAGATAAGCAGTATTAATAATTTTTTAATATTTTATTTTACAGTATAGCACATTTTATCGCCTAGTATTAATTTTATTTTTATATGAATCTTTCTAAATGCTATTGATTGCATTTATTTTTGTATTCTGTCAATATCATGTTCACGTACATTTTGTATTATATTTTATTAAAAATTCGTCAAACCATACAATTTAAAGGTTTTACCAAAAATTTGCTATAAATTTGCTATAAATGATCATGTAATATTCGCAATAGAAAACGATTCTCACAAGAGAAATGTTAAAAACAACCGCTCAATGTAAATTTTTACTAAGTTTTAAGATTTTTACATGTCTCAAAAAAATCTACTATACATTTTCAAGTTAAAATTAACATTTATTTTCTACAGCGTATTAAACTATAATTTTACATTTTGTTGTTTGCTTTTAAAACATAAGAATTAAATTTTCATTGTCAAATAATAATTTTAAGATTTATTGTTTGTAAGTTTGTTCGACAAAAATTTAAACAGCAACGTAATATAAAATTAAAAGATACTTATGAAGTTATAACATATGCATATTTATTAAACAATAATAATTAAGTACTAACTTAATTATCATGATTAATTTACAAGTGGAAGTGATTGTTAAAACGAGGTCGCAGTTATAAATTTAATATAATAATCATCTTATTTCTGATACTTTCAAAAATACTTTCGATGAATAATTTAGTCATTGACGAAGCAAAACTGCTAAAAGTTAAGAGGTTGAACATCAAAAGTAATTGCTATAATGGGGTCAATTTTAAATCTAATGATAACTGTTATATTCTTGGTACTCTTTAATAATTTACAAGATATTTCTATTAGAATAAATCTTCATAGTATCATAATAATAATAATTAATAGTTAACTCCTAGTCAATTACAAAAAATTATTCTTGGAATATACATTGTCGTTTCTTCAATACCTACTATAAAATCTTATATTATTAAACATTAAAGGATTAAATTTAAACCAATCCCTTGAGTAAAATAACATTTTGTTATTTTTAACTTTTAAATGTGTCAAATGTATTATTTTAATACAAAATTGTTAAAAAAACAATTACATATAACCAATCATTTCTGTAGTTAGATTACTTAGTTCAAAGTAAATAGCGTTCATATTATATATACTTGATAAATAATACGAGTCAAATCAATACATTGCTTGAGTTGAAATTGTTTAACTCCATTGTTTTAATTGAATTAACGACATATTGAGCAAGAGCAGTACCGATCTGTAGGAATGATTAAAAACATCTCAAATTCGACATAATTTGACAATTGAATATTTTACTAATTTGACAATTGATATTTGAAATATTATGAATTTAATAGCGTAAAATAAGGTAAAAGCCAAATGTCTTTTACATTTTTCTGATATCAATAAAGTAGTATCAATGAAATATTAATTTTTTAAATAAAAGAATTTCTTATTATTATTCTCAGGAACTTATAAGAATTGAAGTAAGTGCACTATATTATTATAAAAAATAACGCAAATATGAAGAATTAAACAATAAAAATAAAGAGTTAATGTTATTCTAACTAAGTTCCGGCCAGAAGATCATCAACGGCACGAGATGACTGGTTTCCAAAGAGTTATGCAACTCTCTCGACATTGCGCCACTTTGCAGAGATGCAACCAACAAGGTACGGACCGACGGGCCTTACACATAGAACAACACAGCTGCTCTCTCGCGCTCTCTAGAAGGGATCTCGCTCAGCCGCGGACAAGAATGACCGTTACAGTTTCCTTAAGAGAGGCCCCAGATGTGGTAATACTTGCGACACATCGATGGCCACCAGGTACATACGGGCCAGAGCCGACTGATCGACACACGACCGCTGCCAAGATCGTCCGGCATCTGAAACGATTTTCGGATATGGGCCGGGTGGGACGCGAATAGCTATGCTTCGCGTAGCATATAATGAACGTGCTTCTAAATGGCGCTTATGAACGGACGCAAGTTGCACATCTATTTTCGCGCGTATTCGGTTTCCTGGTTTGGAAACTCTGCACGATCAATCTATTTATTACATATTGCCGATAGAAAAGACATTTTGAGAATGCACATATCACATTTCAAGCCATTATCAAAAATATAAAAATTTCATAGGTTATTTTATTAAAAAGTCTGAATACCTTTGTAAAACTTGAGCATAATCTCTTATTGGTACGAAAGTTATTTAATTTTTGTTTGCTTTGACTCTTAACGTAAAATTGCGTTTTATTTAGTACTTATTTGTAAATTTGTTGAGGAAACAGCATTATGCATTAAATCGAATTTTTTATATATGTAGATAATATTTTATATTATAACAATTACTAATAGATAATAATTACTAATCAAATTCTAATAAAACTGTAATAAATATTCGTGCAAAAATTCATTTATCTTCACTTATTCGTTTAAAAATTATTTATTGCGATATTAACCAAATTAAATAGTTGAATTTCTCTAGAGCCAAACATTTTTTTATTGATATTATAATATTAATTTTTTATTATTTTTAGATGATACAATACATGCATCCAAAAGTCCTTAAATATAATTAATCTTTATGTTTAGATGGTGAAAAAAATTTTTAAATTGTATGTCGATTTTTTTAAAAACATTATCTGCGATCTTCATTTTTTATTCTGGAATCACAAAATATTGATAGTTGCAGCAAAGCATTATTGTTATTAAACATCTAACAAAGTTTAAGAATTATCGATAAAAGTACGAATAAAATTTCATATAATCGCAATCAATCGCATAGAGCTTATCGCATCTCGAAGCTCGGCGACGAGACGGCTGCGCTAGATCGTGTCATCATCTGCGGAACGTTGACCTTTACTTTTTGGCATTTCGCTCTCGCGTGTTAAGACTTCGATTATATTGGCCGCTCGTTCGCCGAAGCAACTTCAACGCGACAGAGACCTTAATTCCTCATGGATTGTCGGTTACGTAAATTTGTATTTATCCCGCATTTCGTTATTGGATTTATAGATATGATAGATATTTGAAATCTTCTATGTGAGATGAGGCAATTATTAAATGGACATGTCATGAAAGAAAAAGAGAGAGAGAGAGAGAGAGAGAGAGAGAGAGAAGATTATTATTTTAGAAAAATACCTACGAAAATATAAATAAGTTTTATAAGATAAAATAAAGACGTCATGATAGAGTTGTAAATAGAACGATAAATTTAGATTGCTTTGTATAATAAATGTGAGCAAGTTATAATTTGCAAAGAGAGATCGGACAGAAAAATTCCGATACTAACAAAAAAAACACTCAAAATAAAAGAGAAGAAACAAAAAAGGCGAGACAAATCAAGCACGAATCTAATTTCAATACGAATTCGCAATACTATAGTATCATTTACGTCGTACTCATTGACGACTTGGTTCGCGGTCTTAAACGATGGTTGCTTCGACGATGGTGCATATCGGAGCGATATAGTCTTCCATTATCCACTTCGTGCAACGAGGAAGACATATTTCATAAGATCACTGACACAACCTTGCACCTATTGTTCTTTATTCCTGCGCACTCTCGTATTGCGATAGCCGCACTCGCTAAGAAATAGATATATAAAATTCAAGTTCCTTCAAGCAAAATATAATGGCAATTCAATTCAATCAATTTGTATAGAATCAGATTAAAATTTCTGATAAGATTCGATATAAAATAAGTAAGATTATAAAAATATTACATTTTCAAATTAAATTATTTTTAAAAATAATACATTTTAAAAGATTTTCTGTATTATTTATAAAAATATCTTTTAGAAATAATTTTTAGTTGAATCTAAATAAGTTATTCGTGGGATTCTTTTTTTGTTGCCCATTACACTGTTTGTATGAAATCTTTAACTCTCCGTTCCGTCATAGTAATAAAAGAATCGTTGTCATTATTATTATATCTATTAAAAGTTATATTAAATATCTTCAACCATTAATTGCCATTAAGTAACTTTTATTAATAATCAACTCTTGTCTTTTTCCACTCAAATTTTTCCACTCGAAGACGTTTCAATTGCGAGATTTAAATAAAAGAGACATGAAAATCGTCTTATAAGTTCAGGCTTCGACAGATTTTGGTGTGTAATTCATTTGGAATGATATCTACATTTTTGCAAAAGAAGCCACTTCAAATGATGTTTCTCACGTTAATGATAATTGGGTCTTAACGTTATACCATTATACACGTGCTTTTTGCCGTTGCATTATATTCTTTAACATCTTTACGAGTGACGAAGAAATACAGTTGTACAAATCATGGCAGTGATCATTGGCGGGAATCGAGCCGTAACGATTCAATGTCGATGAAATCTCACTTCGATTGCAGATCAGAACAATGACACGCGCCTTCGCAATCATGAATCAATCGCCAAACTCATTTTAAATTCGTGAAAAACTTCTCTTCGATGAAGAGAAACATCAACGATATCCGATCCCCCCTTCCCCCCCTCGCATCAATATTTTCAACATATTTTCTTCTATGATCTATCTTTCATTAAGAACTATGAGAAATGTTATTACAGCATCAGACACGGAGTATTAGCGACGACGAAAGGGAAAACCGGTCGCAGAATCGATTCCTGACGATTGCCGGATATAAGTGCGGAAAAGTTTGCAACGGGGGTGAGCAGGCGGACGGGGGTAGAAGAAAAGGGTAATGGAGGAGAGGGGGCATACACGGATCGCGTCAACGGACGAAGGAGCGCGGTGCGGTCCTCCCCCCCTCCCCCCCGCACGCGCGAAAAGTCAACGTTTTTCCGGCGGTCAATACGAGGAGAACCGAGCGGCGACCGGGTGTCGGAAGGTTAGTAACTTGGTCAACGGTGAACGACCGGGAGTCCGCATCGCGCATGCGCCATTACGCCGCTGACCCAGATGCGCGCAACGTGATTGCCGCTCGGCCGTTACCGTCGATCCTCGGCGATCCTCGGGGTCCCTTCGCGGTCGCCCCACGGCTGACCCACATCGCCGTCACTACTGGCTGGCGGCAGTGGCGGCACTTGCCGCGTGGACACCGTGCCGGTGTATGCGTGTTCGCTCTTTTGTGCTTCGTGTCGCACGATCTTCTCCTTCGCCGGCTACCGCTTTTTTTTTCTACAACGCGTTAACCCTTTCTGTATAGGGAAAGCACGTATATGAACTCCTGAAGTCTATGATAAAAAAAAATCTTAATACCTATTATCAGCACTGGCTACTACATTGTATAGTCAATCATATGTCGTTGTATAATAACATGATGCTATCAAATTCTATAAATTCTATAAATTCTATCAATTCTATCAATTCTATAAATTCTATTGTTAAAATATTAATATACTGCTATTACTTGTAACTATTTTGCATTCGATTTTTAAGAATAGTAACACAAAATATATATAAAATTCCATTTATACGAAAGAAAGACTGTTTTGTAGTGTGGTTATATATAGTTTAATAAATTAAATTAATTCCAAAAAATGCATTAATCCGGCAAATATTCGAATATTGAATATTACGATATCATTTATATGACATTGTGTTATCACATTATGTAGATAGTAGTATCAACATGCAATATTTTGTACACAATATGCTTAGTTTGGTAAACATTTAAGTAAATGTAATACTCAAATTAATTTTTAACTTAATTTTTTAATGAGAATTTTCACTTTATTTTTTTACATGAATTATCCTCCGTTCAAATAGATTTGGAGATGATTGTTTGATCTTTTCACTCTCTTTTCACAGTTCCAAAAAATTGAAATTTTCTGCATGTAATTTTATTTTAAATATAAATTAAATATGGTTTTTGAGCCTTTATCCAGAATTTATTGATAGACTTTATTTGTGTGTATTTTTTATAATTTTGTATTTTTAAAATACAATTAAAAATGACAAAGTATCTTTCGTACATGTATAAAAAATGTAACGACACATATTGGTATTCCAACATATATACTGTAATGCATGAAGTTACATAATAAACCCGTAGATTTTTCTTGTCATTTCATGTCGGATTTTGCGCCCCCTCTTCGCGTTCTGCACCACAGAGTTCTCCAAGGCCTGTCGTCTGCGCGACTTCATGGAGGACTGTGCTTCAACTTTGATTGGACCGCCAAATATAATGTGAAAAGCCTTTTTGCGTTCTACCCTACTATAACAATTCCTTCTACGGATACATATATGTGTCAAGGACTTGAATTTAATCTTCTTACATGTCGCATCTTCAGGTTTATCCAAGGATAATTTTCTGAGGATTATTTTTACTAACAATTTTATCCTGACTACATAAAATTGTTTCGGATTAATAAACTTTTGAAAAGTTGACGTATATGATATCTCAAAATTAAATAAAGTGGCGTTCTTTAACAAATTTCGAAATTATTTTTTTCAAAAAAATAATTTTTTAGAAGACATTTTTTATTAAATCTTTTTACTTTATTATTTTACTTTATTATTTTTTTCTAAATTTAAATATTTTGATAACTAAATAGGACATAAATTAATATACAAAAATTAAAATATTCTTAATAAAATCTGAATGAAATAAGAAAAAAAGAAAAAAAAATAAATATTCATCAACAAATTTATTCAATTTATTATCGATTATAAATAACTTTACAATTAAATCTTGCACTTTATACATACATTAGTTTATTAATGATATGATAAAATTTGTATGTTAGAATATCCTACTATATCAAATTAGAGAATAAAAGAGTGATTATTGTCTGCAAATGTTTTGTTTTATGCAATTCCGAAGTCGTTTTCGTTTGCACAATAACACGAGTAATCAATGCATGAGTTGTGCGCGGTGAAATTTAGAAAGCATGCCGCTTGCGACGTGCTTGCGACCCACGTGCACTTGATATATTGGGCACACAATCGGGATATTTGAATACATATTACGTGAGCATGTGCGCGCAGGTGAATTATCGCGTCGAAGAACTGTTCGTTATTCTATCGTCGTTTATATATACCCAAATCAGATTATCACCCAAGTGAATAAGTACTCAAGCAATTTGATTTCATTACATTAAATTAACAAAAATCTCTTCTTTTTCCCGAAAAGATAATTATTTCTGATTGAATTCGAACGAAAATCTATCTAGAATATTTAGAATATTTCCTGGCGTTGTTTCCGCTGATCATCCCTAATGAATCGACACTATATTGAAACTAAAATAGGAAAAGGACTTTTCCTTTAAGTAAAACATAAATAGATTTTTGAATAATATTTTATTATTGTTAGTAACGTTTATCATAACTTTTCTGTGTTATACTGTTTATATAATCGTAAAAGTAATTAAACTATTAATCAATAATAAGACGTGTATTATATAAGATCACGTAAATGTAACTAAACATAAAATTTTATAAAATCTAAAACAATCAAATTTAAGTAATAGAATGAAAGAAATATGCCTTGTAGAATATGTTCCCACTTGTATTATCTCACAATCGAGAGAATAACTGGAATAACAAGAGCGATCATCCTAAATTTAACCCAACAAGTCTTCGGAGAAGACGCTTGACCGAGGATTGCGTAATGCGAGGAGCGCATTTCGCGCTTCCGTCCTCTCGGAATACGCTTTTTCTTTTTTACACCGAGTCGAATTATGGTTTCTTACTTCACTCGTGTCGCAACACGGTCGCCGCATCGTCGCAGCCTCGAGAAAACGCGACTTTCGGTTCTGCGAGGAGCGCGCGTTCGCGGAACAGTCCTCAGTGATTTCGCATTCGTATCGTGATCCCATGCGCAATAATGAAGTACGAGCGTCGTCGGTTGTGTCGGTAATAGCTGGCAGCGAACGCTATGGCATACGTATGGGATTTTATTAAGCACGCGATATTCCGGTATTTTCAATGAACTGTCTCGAGCGTTCGAGAGAAGGTCGTGGTCTAGAAATGCGATATTTAAATGAGAGAGCAAGAGAAAGAGAGAGAGAGAGGGGGGAGGGGGGAGGGAGAAAGAGGTATCCAAATATAAAACTTCCATTTTTTCCGAGTCCATATCGAAATGTAGTTAGGTACATATTTTTTTAAGTAACATTCTATGACAATTTTGATCCACTATAAATTTCAATGCAATATTCTATCTTGTTGATGTATACTTTGAATTTCAAATTTTAAACATTAATGTAAAAAAAGATTATATTATAAAAAATGTTTTTTTTATTCTGCGACATAGATATTGTTTCATTATTTAAATAATAACTGTTATGTTAATTCTGTAACTCTCCATTAATAACTGTTATGTTAATTCTACATTAGTCACGTTGCAAGCATTGCGGTCTAATCAAAGTGGACTTAGCTTAACGTTGATTGGACCGCAAAACGCTTGCGAGGCTGCGACTAATGTAGAATCAGCTTTAGATGGATCGTGTATGTGTTTAATTTTGCCATGGAAAAAGATAATAAATATCAGTTTGTACCGATAACTCAGCAATTGCTAATGAATCGTCGCCTTCGGCGCGCAACGAAGGCTCGTGGTGCGCGGGTGAAATGCACGATTGAATATTACGTGGCGGCAATGCAACGCTTCGCCTACATTGCTTTTCACGTACCTACATACCTGCATCCACCTACGCGTTACTCGTAAACTCTCACGTTTTACGTCAGCTGCATCGTCCGTCGACCGTCAGGGAATCCGGCACGCGTAAAAAACTTCCGGAGCGAACACGTTCCTTCAGGCCTATTTGATCTGTTAATAACTTCGAGCTAGATTGAAATGTCCAATATATGTATTCTTTTATTTATATATCACATTTTTCACACGATTTCTTCTTTACGATTAGAAATTCCTCGTAAGCATCGAGAACATAGAAAATATATTCGTTTGTTCAATGAAATTACAACGCGCAAAATCACATTTGAGATGATTATGAATAATACGATTAAAATATGAAGATAGAGTCATTCATATAACTTACAATTATTTTATGATATGTGTATTCATTTTTGCCACATTAAAAAATTTAATTTATTTCACTTTTTACGTACACATACGATTTATGTTTAAAAAATTAAAATTTGTGTATGCCAAAGGGACAAGATATATTTAATAATATAATTGATTCGTCATCAAAGAATCGTTGTGATTTATGCACATAATCGCTGCTTAAAATGACAAGAGCGTGTGTTATATACAAAGGGATTAAATATACATAAAATATAGGGATGTGTAATCGACGTAATTGGTTGATCGCGCGAAAATTTTTGGCAGCGATTCGACGCATTACGCAGAACGATCACTTTTCTCGTTAGGATAATTATAGATGTAATTAATGATATTATATTCAATACAATGAGATGAGCAACATTAGAAACCAATGCAGATTTTAAACATTTAATTTGTCAGAAACTGATAATTTTTAGAATGTAATACTAAAAATAATAATGTAATCAATCATTGCAATAAAAAAGATGCTCTGTAAACATTTAAATTAAATTTATGTGTGAAATACAGATCAAATTCTTTTTTTAGAATTCAAATTAGATAACATTATATCATAATAAATGAAAGTTAAATGATACTTATATATATTTTATAAAGACATAAAAGAAAATAATTGATATACATTTAAAATTGAGATAAAACTCTAAAAAATGAAAATTAGCAATTTTCATTTGAGCTTTTGTGAATATAGATATCGATTTCATTGAAATATCATATCTCGTTAAAGATTTTAATGTTTCGGTATATGCAACACGAATATTCAATACGTTAATTTGAACTATCCTGCGAGGACAACGTACGATAAATGTCGAGGGTAACTTTATTCGAAAATGGTACATCGCCCTTTCTGCAGAAATGCACTGTATACGAAATCGATCGAAATGCACGATCGATAAGATGTACGCGAATAAACGTACTTTAATATTGGTAGACGCCCTCGTTACCCGTAGAATGTAGGTTAACCACGAAGTTAAAAGCAGAGTGCGGTATTTTATATTCCAAAGAACGGCGCTAACTTTTTAATATTATAGTATTATACTCTAGAACATAGAATGGCGTGTTACACGATGTTCATTTCTGTTTAATAACGTGACAGCGATTTCCTCTTTTCTTATTAAGATGTTTAATAATTTAATAAAATATAATTTTATTTATGGGATAATTTATTAGAATAACAGGTGAAACAAAATAAAAAAATTTTTGGAAACCTTTTTTTTATCAATATATAATCTCTCATCATAGAATAAATGTTAATTCAAGATTAACTGAAAATGTAAAATAGGCAAATATAGAATTTATAATTCAATAAATGTTCAACAATCATGATAATCATGAAGTGATTTACATCCATTAGATCGAGATAACCAATGATATCGGGTATTCAGTAAGTTAACTAAAGAACAAAAGAAGGGATTTTGCATTTTTTAATTATTAGATACAGAAATTATATAAAGATATTCTTTTTGTAAAAAGAAAAGATATATCTGACAATAAATATATATAATGAATAAAATGAGAAAATATGAATTATCTGATATTACTGTTCAGGAAGAGGTTTCTTATGAAAAAGGAAAATTTATCATAGCAGTAGTAAACACTCAGTATGCGCAGACCCCGAAACATGTGAGCTTTCTAATAATTTCTGTTATCTCAACAAAGAATGGAAATATTTTCTATAGAGAGAGGATAACGTATTTAAAAAAAAAATAAAATCTTTAGCTACATACAAATGTGGGATTGTAAGTATCGCTAATATGTTTATCAAGAAGTGTTTTTCGTATCAAAAAAATACTCTTAAAACGTCATCCAAATAATAATAGAGAAATATTAGAGAGATGAATATGAACTCCGATATATTTTGAGAATATAAGGCATAATTCTGAAATTCTAAATTTATAAATACCCATTTCTAAAGATCTGAATTTATAAACATCTTTTTAAAAGATATGCAATAATTTATTTAATCCAAAGTCTTAAGAATTGTGAAAGCATGCCAGTTTTTAATTTAACAGATTTAGTTCTTGTATGGATACAATTGCACCCCACATTCTGATAAAAACTATTTTTTCTACTAATCAATAAAATAAATCCAAATACATCTAAGATGATAAACATACGCCTAAGCATGCCAAAGGTATTCTTATATATAAGTATGATGATGTTACACATATAAATCATACTTCTTCGAAAACTGCATAGAATTGCAGCAGAGCAATATTACACGCATCAGAATACGAAACCTGGTACTATGTAAGAATCGGCGTGGCGTTGCGTTCCTCACTATCGTGCCCATAGTGCGCGACGCACTTTTTTTGGCAACCGACTTTACTGACGGCGGGTGTAGGTCGTTGGCAAAATCGTCATTTCTGCATCAGGCCGACTACGGAGACGGAGGAGAGGCCGAAAGTTGCGAGGAAAGTCGATGACGGCGATGACGATGCGTGCGCGAGCGTGTGAGGCAGTGCGCGAGTAAGCGTGTGAGGGAAGAGACAGGCGGAAAGTGGGACGGGGGAGACGACGAACGCGCGCGTGCGCGCGCGCGCGCGAGTGCGAAGAGGAGAGGTGGCAGGGGTACGAACGAGGGGAGCTGCAGCGTGCGCGCATCGGCGCGCACTGCACAGTGCATGCACCTCTGAGAGGTGTGGGTGAGACGCGCGCGTGTGTTAGCGCGAGCGTGTAACTAGGTCGCGGGTTCGACAACTTCAGCCAAGGCTGCTCATGCAGTGGTTCTCGATCCTCTTCTCTTCTCTTCGCGACAGCATTCGATCTTGTATCGAACCGCCCGCGCCGCCGTCGCCGCCGCCGCCGCCGCCGCCGCCACCGCCGCCGCCGCCGCCGCCGCCGCCGCC
>Ga0157364_1004059_pt1 | contig 14472 bp, 9 predicted proteins | sample AttsexASBM2_FD_111476 | JGI IMG/M metagenome (GOLD analysis project Ga0157364, IMG submission 111476) | Fungus gardens microbial communities from leaf cutter ant in Ribeirão Preto, State of São Paulo, Brazil - Atta sexdens ASBM2 | ecosystem: Host-associated > Fungi > Mycelium > Unclassified ... | reverse complement strand
ATATAATGTTTACCTTCTTCATCAATTGTACTTTTTGTTGCCTCAGGATTCCTATAATAACCATTCATCATGTTTGCAGATTTTATCCATATTTCTCCCGATTGATTCGGATCAAGTACTTTCCCGCTTTCAGGATTCACAATTTTTATTTGTACATTCTTAGCTACTATCCCACAAGATCCGTCTTTGTGATTCGGTAATTGACATGTTACAAGACCACCGACTTCTGTCATTCCTAATAACACAAGAAAATTGTTTCGACATACACAACATAAATTTAAGTATTAATATTTTATCGCATTCTAATGATATTTACCATAACCTTGTAATATCTGAACGTGTGGTAAACAATGTCTTAGTTCTTCCTGCACTTTTGGTTTAATTATTGCACCACCACCTAATATAACTTTTAAAGATGATAATGAATATTTCTTTACGTAACCTGCTCTGACAAATCGATTTATCATACTCGAGCTAAGAAATAAAACTGCTACCTGAATAGATAAAAATGTTATATTTTTTAATTTTAATACTTTCTGTATTTTTAAATTTAATTATGCAACGTAACAAATAGATATAAAGATTACGATAATATATTTCCTCGGAGTAGCAATTTACATTTATCTTAACAATAAAATCAAAATAAATGCATATAATATTACAAAGATACACTCCTTATATTAAAGATACATTCCTATCTCATCGAGCGATGAACAATTTTGACAAATTTGTAACATTATTATTATAACAAAAGGAATATATCATGAATTATTTTAACTATACATTAAAAATAATATAATTTGTTTAAAAGGAATTGATTCAATTTTGTTATAAAATTCGCAAAAAACCTATATTAGTTGACATCACTTACAAAAATTATTTTGCAGCAAAAAATCTATATTAGCAGACTAAAATATGGCAGTTATTTAGATCAAAATTTTTTTCATTATTTTTAAATCAGAAAAATCTTAAAGATTAGGAATTGTATTTAAATTTTAATTATGCAATAAATTAAGTTTAAAAAAAATTAAATTTTGACAAATAACATACTTTATATTTTTCAATTAATTGGCAAGTCATGTCCTCGTCGAATTGTGAATAAAGGATCACTGTGGCACCCTGCGAAATCGCTTTCACGTTCAGCATTACTCCGCTGATCCAATAAAGAGATGAGAACCAAAGTGTTGGCACATTTGTCATATCCAGGGTACTATTGTCCTTCATGAGTAACATAGTATGGTTAGACAATTCAACACCCTTTGGCATTCCCGTCGTGCCCGATGAATGCATGATGCATGCCGTCTTCTTGACATCGTCAAGCTCAACATATCGGAAATTTGCAGCTTCCTCATTGTTACAATTCCTCAGGATATCAGACAATGAAATCGCGCTGTCATGATTACCGAAAATTACCACCATGGGATTGTAATTTTTCTCTTTCATCGCGTTCAAAATGACACCCACAGATTTCTCGCTGCAGAAAATTATCTTCGGCATAGTCAGTTGCAAAACGTGCAATGCAGTCGCTGATAACAAATGCTTCATAATTAATAAAGAAGTATTATGTAAATATTACTATATAAATCAATAAATAAATAAGAAAAAATTATGTTTAATTATCGTAAGATAGAAAATTTTTATTCGCGCTCATTGTTATTAAAAATACACTTATCTAATCAAATGTAATATGTAAAAATATTTAAGATAACATATAATATTTGATATACGATCGAGAAATCTTACGTAAGTCCATATCTTCGTTCCATGGATTAAAGATTGCATTGACATATGCCGCTGCAACACAGGGCACTATAGAGTTGGGTTGATTACTCGTACACACACTAATAACGTCGCCACATTTGATTCGTTGCTTTTGTAACCATAAAGCGCATCTCACAGCTTTATCTTGCAACTCCGCGTATGTAAACGTTTCATCAGTGCGTGCGTCCAACTGTATAATATTATTATTATATAAAATTTTAAATTAAAGAATTAATTAATAAACGAAAATTAACATAGCGGATGTCAAAACTTGAAAAATATTTGTATTTTTGCAAAAATTATTATATAGAAGTGTCATGATTTTGAATTTGTCAATTTTGACATTGGATTTATAATCCCATTGACCTAAAAAGCCTTTAAATTAAAATAAATCTCGGTAAAAAATTGTTTATGTATGAATATGTATAAATATTTATAAACATACATAAATTTTCATACATGTATAATCATATACATGAAATATGTCCATACATGTTTATATATCTCTTTTTCTTTTTGTAAAATTACTTTTTAATGTAATAGAAATAATAATAATAATGTGAAAACATTAAAATAATTAAAAGGATAATTTTCGCATTGTTTATTTAAAAAAAAAATAATTTAAAATGTATAAAAAATTGTCCATACACAATTATGCATAATTTCATATATAATTATACATAAGTATATATAATTATACATAAGTAATTCTTTTATATTTCTTTAAACATGATTTTTTTCTAAAACAAACAATATGAAAATTAATTATTTTAATTATTTTTCAGAAAAATTTTCAGAAAAAAAAATTTTTTCAGAAAAATCATGTTGTTTCTTGATCTATTAGTATAAGAACATTTGTTTATATATTGTTTTTCCGTCATTATTGCTTTAACTCTTAACCAACATAGTTAAGAAATTTATTTCGCTTTAATATCATTTTCATTTGTCATCACAGCAACATTAGAAAATTTCTCCGTATCATTCTCATGTAAGTTAAGATATTGTAATATAATATCATTACTCGATTGTCATTTTCATTGTCATAATTCAATTCTTTACATTTTCTATATTACATTATATATATTCAACACAATGCTCTTTTTTATCTTTCATATTATATTTAAAAAAAATTTTTTATCATCTTTTTATATTTTGTATATTACATTATGTATATTTAACGTAATTCTATTTTATACTGAGTACTATCAGCACTTGTTTTTTCATATTGTTCGGATAGTTATATGAGATGACTTATCAGATGACGATACATTGTTTGGAAGGCATTTTAATTGTATATTGACATTTATACAATAGTTTATCTAACAATCGACCACTGTTATATATATATAATACTCTTAATTTATGGACTTTTTTTGTTCGCAACTCTAACTTCTGCAATAATTGATTAGGCAAGACGTTATGCGTTGTTCACACATAATTATACGACATTATTCGCTATCATTCGGTGTATTTATGTATTATCAATAGCTTATATTTGTAATTTGCATTGATAAAAACCTATATAATTGAGTTGAAACGTACGTATGCATATTTGTTAACTATTAATAAAAATTTCTTTGCGCATTGTTAATCGCGTTGACTCTTAAATAATAATTTTTTTTTTTCTATAAAGAAATAGCTAATTTTAGTCTGCTGCTTTTTGTTATACATATAATATTATTACTGCTATAAAGCATATTAATAAAGCATATTAATGCTATATTTGAAATTTTAACAACATTTTCAAATGTTTTTGAAAATGTTAAAATTCAAATATAGTTTTAATTGCTCTTTATTGTTCTAAAGCTTTTAAACTTTTTTTTCATTTTTAGTAAAACATTATAACTTTAAAAGTTATATCTTCCTGCAAATTAATAAAAATTAATATTACGAGTAAACTTCTACTCACATGTGCAATTTTGTCCTCATGACTTGTAATGCTAACCCACATTAATTCTCCAAGGCTCTTATACTTAATCGACTGATGCGTCTCTTCTCCTTTATAAACACCATTTTCCACAATAAAATTCTGTGAACAGCATATAGTTAAATTATTTCAATTGCTTGTTTTATTCTCTGTAATTAGATTATATGTTTCACATTAGTTCATACATTGACGATAAATTTGACTTTAATTAATATGTATTTTCTCGCATATATTTCATCAATGCACTGAGTATATACTCGAGAATCTACTGCCTTGATAGAAAAGTACTTCAGTACGTAACACTGTGAAGATTGAGCGTTACAACTGCTAAACATTAAATATTCTCCCTTATACATATATCTCTCATTATATATAATTTTAAAGAATTTTAAATATATTGAAAATTTGCTTTGTATCTAAAGATTTTGACAATGAATATTAATTCTAGCTCTCTTTCTTTCTATTCTTGATAAATATACTCGGATTCCTAGAATATCATCTATATTTGTTACTGCAACTTCGTAAAAATGGACATATTTGAATTAATTTTTATCAATCAATGGAGAATTGATTAAGGAACAAATCTGTAAAAGTCGATAGAATTAAGAAGCTTAGAGATATATAGGTTTATAAAAAAAAAGAAAAGTTCAGAAACACGAAAAAATCTTGACCTAGCAAATTGCACTAGGGTTTCTGGGACGCCAGTGTGTATAGTTAGGGTTATATCTATAGCTAAAATAAGTGCAAAAGAACGTTTTTATATTTACCTTTATACCCATTTTGCCAAAAATATTTTTTGCCGGAGAAACCCTGAACGCGGTTGATCAATGTTACTGAATTTAGATTCAAATCACTGTATCATAAACAAATTCTATGTATGATCATGCATGAAATAAATCGAAATCGGTTTAAAAATAATGAGATTAATAGAATTAATTATAAATCAAATTATAAATAGAGAACAAAAAGTCGAGAAGTCCTGGCTGAGATAATATTATTCGTAACAAGTTTTTTCCGGGTTTGTTAATTTAGAGGAGATTTATCAGTTTTAGACTGATTGTGAAAGGCCAAAAAGTTAACTGCACGCAATTTGAAATAAGTTGATTTAAAAAGAATATATTGTATTAATCAAAACATCTAACTTTGACCGTGTTGACGTTCTCTATTGTATTTGATGTATAAATAGAGAATTATTAAAAGAAATTTTATTTTAATTATCATATAGCAATAAAATTTTTCAAAAATATTAATTTTATTTGTTTTTTTATATTATGACAAACAAATAAAACTTTAGTAGAGAAAAAATTCGAAAAGGAAATGATCTTGATCTCGAATATCGTGAGATAGTATTTATATTATATATTTCAAAATATTGTCTGCTAATTAGATAGTTGCATACAAATGCTGATTCATATTACTATAATACTATCATAATATTCAAAGTCACTTTCTATTTGAAATTGTCCTCTAAAATTTATTTCACATTAATAAAAGAATGCACTAATCAGAGATTATTACTTGCATTCAAAGATTATTATTTGTAGTAAAGAAAATTATTATTCGAATCTATTAAGCGACAAAAAAAATTATATGGAGAAAACGAAGTGAATTTAAAATTTTGGTATATTCCTTCTTAAAAAATGATGAGACATAACTCACATTTCCTCATTTTTATAGATAAATACATATTATAAATATATACGCGCCTGATTTATGTAAGATTTTTTACTTATAATTAAAGAAAATGCTAAGAGGAAATCCCCGCTTATATCGGCAGAATATTTTTTTTGGGTGTATAATATATCTAAATAAGAAGAAAAATACTAAAATATTTTAAATATATGATTGTCGTTATATGCTATAAAACTATTAAAAAATAATTGCTACACTTGTTTATTAGAAGAAATAAATTATTCTAAACAACAATTCAAAAATAATATAGATAGATGCACGATAGAATGATATGTTTACGTGCAAAAAAATTTTAACAGAATGTCTTCAATTGCTAAGTCAACTGGTATATCCATTTGAACTTGAATAAAAGTCGATAAAATCGATTATTATAAAAATCAATAAAACTTAATTGCATTAAAGAAAAGATTTTGTATTTGAAAGTTGGAACAGCTTTTTCACTACGTGAAGATTATCCTTTCCGAAGAACTTACAATAGACAACTACAAGAACGAAACACATATGAACGTAGACAAAAGTCGACTGTTATTTACTGTCTACCTATTACAGGTCTGCCATATATAGATATCCCTCTCTCTAAAAACTGTACAATTGACATGTGCATTGTACAATTGTACAAATCATAAATTTTGTGGAGCCATTGTTCTTAATACAACGTGAAATAGTGGTCACTTGATGTTTCCTAATATTAACTTAAATATGACGTAAATTACTGAACAAAGTATAAAGTGAATTATTGAAATTAATAACAGAAATGGATTTTCAATGCTTTATATCCTATGTATTTATTTTTTTTCTATTAAGCATTTTTTTCTATACATTTTCCATTTCATAATTTAATAAAATTTAGTTACCCATTTTTTGTCTTACAAATTTTTGTAATATATAATTAAAATATTCTTCTGGCAAATGCTTTGCAATTAAAAGTTGGTTGGTGTCTGTTAAAAATATAATAAACATCATGTATACTTCTAAAGGATTCTTTAAAATTTCGTTAGAGATTCATATAGCCTATTTTTTTAATTTAAGAAATTAAGTTCTAATATAAAAGAATTAACAGATCAAATATAATGATAAAAAAAATTAAAATTATTTTGTAGTCAGAAAGTCAAGATACAGAATATAATAGAGAATATTATTCGTGTCCAATAATAGAAAAAATATTTTTGTTTTCTTAATTTCATGATGTTAATATAATTTTCTGTAGATATCTACTATACATGCACTGCGAAGAGCTATACGATCATGAATGAAATATAACAGGCAATTCAATGACATAAACCGTCCATAAGATCGTTAAATAAATCTGTTTGATTAACAAAGATCTGAAATATTAATGTCAAACTTCATCAACTAATATTATTAAAATGTAATATTTATATCAACTAATATTATTAAATTAATAATATTATTTACATAAAATTAAATAATATCATTAAATTTATTATTAATTTATTTAATTTAATCAACTTTATTATTATTAAAATGTAATAATTAGTTAGACGTTAAGAATAATTAATTCGAAGTAGTGTTATAAATTATGTAAAAGAATTTATAGTAAAAAGGAACAATTTATTTCTCTACGATTATTAATATTTATATACGTTATATATTAATATTTATATAATTTTTATTAATTTCGCAATCTCACATAAAATTTCGTAGTATTTCCAAGAATGCATTCAGGCAGAAATGTTGTCAAGTCAATGCATGTATCAAGGCCGATATTATCATAAATTACTACCTATACCTACTATTAAATATAAAAAAAGAAGATTTATTATTTATGAATTCTGAGTTATAGGGTAAAGATTTAACTGACCTTGATAATAATCTTAATTAATCTATAGATAATCAAGTCAAAGTGTATCATTTAAAGATGTAACAAATTATATATTATCTCAAGAGTAAATGTCTCATTCCTTTACTAACATCTATACTACTTATATAATTTGAAGAAACTATATTTTTCTAACAATTTTTTACCGTCGCAATTTGATCACGCATGCGATATGCTTTATATAATACGATGATTCGATAAAATTGAAATTGGCATCATTTAAAAAACATATATGCAGAAAAAATATTTCATTTTATATTTTTTATGTATGAATATAATCTTTATTTAAAAAATTAATAAAAGAAATACAAATATATTACAAATATATTAAAATTATAAAAACTGATATTTTCTCTTTCGTAGTTTTTAGAAGACTTTTTTCATTAATAAATAAAAATTGAAAAAGGCTTCAAAAATTAATAAATAAATAAAGGAGTATAAAAAGATGCATAAATAAATAAAGGTGTATAATGCCAATGAGAATCAATAACACAATTGTACGTGTAAAATATATGTCAATCACCAATTACAAATGTTTCATAAGATTCGGTCCTCTTCAATTTGTCAAAAACATTTTCGGAGTCAATTTAATTCGTTGTAATGATATAGGCGTATACAATAATGAATCATCGTTAAGCTATTTTATCTAAAATTAAGACCTTCATTTGTTGTATTTAGCTGGATATCCAAACATTAATTTAGTCATTTAACTTAAAATCAAGTTAATAAATGAAATTTTTGAAATACTATTCATAGTTGCAGTATTAAAATTAATTATATCAGTTAGATAACTTTACTCAACATAACGATCCGTTATATAAACACGATGTGATTATAACTATGTCTTGAGAGCGTGTGAGAAGACGTTTCGTATTTACATTGTTTATAAGTCTAAATATTAAATATAATAAACTAACATACAAATCGGCTATACAAAATATAACTTGCAAGGAAACCGAAACAATTACCAACATAAACATCGATGATACAAAATGATACAAATTTTTATTATTATATTTTATTATTATAGTATTTTGGAAAGTTCTCGAGGTGTGCTACGAAAATGTGTAATGAAAAATAAAGGATTTAAAAAATTCGAAGTAATATTGCTCTGACCTTGGTGACGCCACCCAAGACTGATTAGATCATTTAAATAGATCATTTACCCCCACAACTTTTGTCTGAAACTTTTTTTCTAAAATACTCTATTTCCGAGATAAAAGGGGTGTATGGTCTGAGATGCCCAGTATGTAGTATTTTTCCAATGTGACAACAAACATCTCTAGCTGCGTATTCCTAATTGCATAATTATTAATTATTAATTGTTGTTTTTATTGTCTTATATCTGCAAAATATCAATACTGAATCAATACTCATATTTATCGAATAAAATGAAACGAATTAATTTAAAAAACTCTATTCCGTCTATGTTAACTGTCTATGTTAAAATATAAGTACTCTTAATTTAATAAATTAATTAGTTAGTATTTTTTGCCCATGTTTTTCAAACAATTTATTACTATGAAAAAATACGGGAGACCGAGACTCTCAAAAAATATTTTTAGATATATTATTTTTTTATACAATTAAAAAATTATTTATATTTTAAACTTTATTAAAGAATTGTATAAATTTTACAAATTATTGAATGTATTAAATATTACTGAAATTTAGAATTGATGTAAATTATTCTTTTAATGAAAGTAATGTGAATTCAATAGAAAATTTACATTTAATTTATATAATTTATTCTTGAAGAATAACATGAATATTAATAAATAATGAATATTAATTTGAACCATACTAATAAAAATTTATTAATACTTTACTTACAAATACTGATATTCCATCTAATGTGTCACTCTTGCAGGAAACTTTGGGTCTTGGGAGGAAACTTTGATCTTCCTCTTAACATGAATAAAAGAAAAATAGTTCATGAATTTGTGAAACATAGTGAGAGTTATAGTAGAAATTTTACTAATGAAAAGGATAAGAATTTAGAAATATTGCTATCCCTCAACTTCATTTTTTCTTATTTAATAAAAAAAGTACAAGTTGGTTTGAAAAAGAATTAATTAGTATGCATAATGGAACTATTAAATTTCTTAAATCAAATCCTGATATATTATTTATTAAGGCTAACAAAGGCAATATTATAATTGCTTTAAACAAAGATGAATATATAAATAAAATAGAAGAAATTCTATAAGACACTATATGACACTACTTATATTATGATTAATAAAAATCCTATTAAAACAATTGAGCGAAAATCAAATAGTTATAAAAAAATGGCTCCTAAGAAATTTTATATCCAAAAAGACGAATTCTTTTTATATTCTAGTGATTCGCTTCTTCCAAAAATATAGTTTACCTAAAATACACAAATCAGAATTGTCATATAGGATATAGTTAATTATATTATTAATTAACACGGTTTTGTATCCTCTTGTTAAATTTTTACAGCATATCATTGCAAATAATGTAATTTTTAATAATGGACATGTTAAGAATAGTTTTAAGGTATATAAGTCTCTGTCGAGTAAAAAAATAAATAGTACTGATGTTTTGGTTTCTTTGTAGTATCGATGTTCACGAACATTCTCCTGAAATATAGAAAAAAGGTGGAGACAAATCGAATGTAATACTAAAATTCTATATGAGAATTTCATCTCCATTATTGAATTCATATTAACATCTACTTTATTTTACATTTAATAACAAGATATACAAACAGATCTTTACTTACTTAAGATCTTTATCTATGTACCTAGGTTTCTCTAAGATTCCCATTGTCATCTATAATAGCTGATATGATATTCCAAGACTTAGAGGAAAAAGCATTAAATAGTCTTAATTTAGAATTATCTTATCTATTTATTATTGATGCGTGGATGATATTGTTTTAGCTGCATTCAGATCAGATTCAAAATATTGTTGATGTGTTCAATGGTTTTTATAAGAGATTGTAATTTATTTTTGAAATGGAATGTAATCATTACATTAAGCTTTTTAGATATCTTGTTAATTGTAAAGGATAACATAATAATTATTAATTGGTATTAAATAAATTGGTTTCAAAAGAAAACCTTTTCAGGCAGATTTCTTCCTAACCATCCATTATGGGTCAAGATTGAAATGATTTACAATCTTGTGGGAAGCGATTTTATTATCTTATTCTACATTTTATAGAGAGAAAATTTAGAATTATGTACAAAGTTGCTTCTTGAAAATGGATATCTATTGGAAGTTATCTTCAGAGAAATTAATATTAGATTAAAAATTAACATTAGATCAAAAATATTAGATTAATATTAGATTAAAAAAGCTCTTTAGTAAGAAAAATGTAATTCAGAAATTGAACAATGTCAATGATACAGAGGATAACACAGATACGATTGAACAAAGGAAAAGATTTGTTATAATTCCATTTATAGATAAATTATCTAACATTGTTAATTAAACATCATGTTTAAATAAAAGTTGGTCATGGTAGGATACAAAAGTATGAATCGTCTTAATAACATTATTAAAGTCTAAAAAGATAGTACTGACAAAAAACAGAAATGTAATGTAGTATATAAAATTAATTGCAAGGACTGTAATGTAGTCTACGTTGGTCAAATTAAAAGACAATTAAAAACGAGAATCAAAGAACATATTATTAAGGTTCGTTTTCACAATATATAGTTGTCTAAAGATTAAAAGTTATAAGTCAATAGATTCATCAATAAAATTTATTCAAATTTCTTGGTTACCTTTAATCTTTAGGTAATCATATATTGTGAATCGGGCCTATGGATTCGTCGAAGCACTCAGTGTAATCTCAGGGTAATCTCAGAATATATATTGAATTTCAATCATTCCTTTGATTTGAATAATTAAAATTGAATGAACTCTAAACAGAATTGTACTAAAAGATTAATTTCTGAAATGCTTTGTTTTAAAGAAAAAGGCATTAATTTATAAAAAGGCATTAATTAAAATGATATCAAGAAATTTAACAATTCTTTTATATGTTTATTAAAATTGGTTTCAAAATAAATATATATTAAAGTTTTTTACACCTTATTTTTAACACAAATAGTATCATCGATGTATCTTTCGCATTTGTTTGTCAACGCTTATAATGAACTTTTATCATTAACGGGAACGAATATTCTTTATAATTATTTTTAAATTTCTTTTTTTAGTTTTTGTCACAATTCTTTTATCATATAATTGAATTTATTTTTTATACAGATATATATTGTGATATATTTAAATCAATCTTTGACTATATACATACTTTATTAATTGACTCTGCTCTTTCTCGCTCCAATGATGAAATAGTCTTGAGATGTCTTTAAACGATTTGTATGATTTTTATTGCGACATGGCTACATACCTTGTAATTTTTTAATATCTTTTGACGATTTATATAATATTTATATGAATATATATTTTATAATTTTATTCTTGGAGTTCATTCAACATTAAAATAATCTGTATTAATTTTAAATTTTTGAGATTCAATTTGATGAAGACTTAGTATAGTCGAAATATTCCATGTTATTTACTCGTTTTTTGACCTATTTACTTTTTTATTTTATGTTAAAAATTATTTCCTATGTGAATTTATATATGTATATATATATATATATAATTTTTATACAAAAATATTTCTTTTGTATTTCCTTGTTTATTAACGCACACATATACATTTAAGCAGTCGTATTTATATAATATTATTTTGGATTATCATCAATTATCATGGATATCTTCTTCTGCTTTCTCCATTTTTTTCTTCTTCTTTAATAATTTCCGTAGGAGAAATTTCTTAAAAAGAAATATCAGGAATTCAATTTTGGAAAAATATAACAATAGCTATCGAAAATACGTTGCTTGTCTATATACATGTTAACTGCATGAAGAAATACAAACATTATTTAATTTATCATTAACTTTTTATTAAAAAATGTTATCTAATTTGTATTACTTGACAATTTATTGATTGTTTTTCATAAAGTTCTTCCTTCTCTCGCGTTCTTGTCAAATGGCGATATTTCGATGTTCCATTTCTTATTCTGTTTTATCTTCATAGACAGCAATTCGAGATGTTTTTCTTATCCTGTTTTATCTTCATAAACATTTTTCTTTTAACTGTAACATAAAAAATTTCATTTTCTTTCAAGTTTGTAAAATTCAGTTTGCATAATAGCAATGATGTTAAATGGACCTGAGTTAAAAATGTTTCACAAAAAAATCTTCCTTTAAACCTCTTCATTTTTTTGTTTAGTTAGTATTAATTTAAGTTGCTGGGATTCCTCATTAATCATGACAGCTTTTGCAAATTTAATTATTTTCTTATTTTATTTTATACATAATAGGTACCTTTTATACATACATTAATAAATATTATATATAAATATTATATATAAATATTATATATACATTATAAATATTATCAACATCGCATAACGTCATATCTATATTCCTTAGAGCGCACATTTGTAATATTAAAAACATTTGCGGAATTTTAGTTATTAAAACACCAAAATACGGCAAATAATAGAAGATGGAAGCGAAAAATTTATTTAAAAAGTTATCAATATCTTCTTTTCATTTTTCATTTACTATTAAATTGAAAGCCTTGCAAGTAGCTTGTTACATCGTGACATTTCTCAATTATTTATGCCGTTTCTCAATTCCAATTCCGTCTTTAGTTTTTCCGTCTTTAGTTTCTACAATTGCTTTTTCTTTTCAGAAGGATATTATTTTAATTTAATATATTTTCTGAACGTATACATAAAATATCAATTTACAATGTAATTATAATACGGATCAATAAAGGTTACACATGTACTAATAAAGCAAATAATTATTGGTTATATAACGGTTATAAATATTACAAACGAATAATTTATACGTAAGAAAATTGAGTTATGACGTGGCGGACGTTGACAATGTAATTCCGACGATTTGATGCGAACGTTTCGTGCGGCACGAATGTTTTAAAATATGCTGCGACATGTACTATCATACTTCTTTTTCCGATATAGATTGTATTGTAAATAACATTAGATTTGATATTTGCCTATTAATGTAATAAATTTTTTTCCGTCTGCAACTTGGTATCATTTAACGATAATTGCTTAGCAAAATAGTATTTTTTCGCGATATAATATAAATGAGAAAGATCAAGAGAAGCATTCGATTAACGCGAATACGTTAATCGAATGCTTCTCTTGATCTTTCTCGTTTCACACATTCATTCTTCTTTTTCTCCTCAAGCTTTAATATTGCTGATGCATCACTTCCATCTTCTATTAATTGCCGTATTCTGATGTTTTAATAACTAAAATTCCGTAACGTTTTTAATATTACAAATGTGCGCTCTAAGGAATATAGATATGACATTATGTGATGTTTATATAATTTGTTATTTGAAGAATTTATTATTTAAAAAGCAACATTATGTAGAGTCATAATAATGCACAAGATAAAAGACTGAATTGCTTAATAATTCTCTCTCTCTCTCTCTCTCTCTCTCCCCCCTCTCCCTTCCTTTCTCCCTCCCACCCTCCCCCTCCCCCTCTCTCCCTCTCCCCTCTCTCTTTCTAACACTACTTCACAATTCCAAGAAAATTGTCTATTCACTTTTAATTATAATGATCTAACATAATCACGTTGATATTAATATATAAGAATTATATAAACATCATAAGAGAATTATATAAACATCATGTTATTGGGAGTACAAATAATTTTCCGCCGTTTGCAAAAGACGGCGCCACTAATAAACTATAGTTAAAATTGTTTGATGTAAAACGACATATCGTAAGATTGAATGGCAACACCATAACTTTAGAAATATTAGCGATTTTGTATCAGCATCATATATTTTTTTTTTGTACGAAAATGTCGAGTTTTGAGCCGAATAAGCGTCATTTGCGGGAACTTTTGATTTATTTCTTTAATTTGAAAAAATCTGCAGCTGAGGCTCATAGATTGCTTGTAGAAGCATATGGTGATGCTGCCTTAAGTGAGAGAAGTCGTGAGTGGTTTCAAAAGTTTAAGAACGGTGAATTTGACGTCGAAGACAAAGAACGTAGCGGAAGGCCGAAAGTGTACGAAGACACGAAATTGAAAGCATTATTGGATGAAGATTCGTGCCAAACGCAAAAAGAACTTGCACTTATATTAGGAGTGACTCAACAAACAATTTCATATCGTTTGAAATCATTGGGAATGATTCAAAAGCAAGGGAATT
>Ga0157364_1004058_pt1 | contig 14473 bp, 6 predicted proteins | sample AttsexASBM2_FD_111476 | JGI IMG/M metagenome (GOLD analysis project Ga0157364, IMG submission 111476) | Fungus gardens microbial communities from leaf cutter ant in Ribeirão Preto, State of São Paulo, Brazil - Atta sexdens ASBM2 | ecosystem: Host-associated > Fungi > Mycelium > Unclassified ... | reverse complement strand
TGGGGGTGTTGGGTGGCTGGGTGTTGTTTTTTTTTTTTTGTTTTTTGTTTTTTTGTGGTTTTTTTTTTTTTTTTTTTTTTTTTTTTCAAGTAAAGCACAGAGAAGCGTACATTTCACACCGAGGTACGAGTTTTCAATTCGCGTGACAGCCACGTTGTTTAAATAACATCAAAAACATTAGTGACGAACTAAACGAGAGAAACGAGCTCTCCCTTCGCATAATGGATTTAATATAATATTCACGACGGTAATCCGCGGTGTCTTTCATCAGGTTTCCGCATTCGTGATAAATTTAATCTTCAACGCTTTGTAACAAGGGCTCGTATATAACGCACGCGTCCCAAAATGAAGAAAAAGAGGTATGGGAGAAACGATTCTAAAGGATAATATAGAAACGCAAGCATTAGAGAGAGCTACGTATGGATAAGAGCTTTTTGTCAGGAATATTCATTGGCACGATTTTCGTGTGCCGATGGAATGAACTTCCGCGATAAGTTATAAGTTGCATACATGGAGTAAATCGCGTCCAGTCCCTCTCCAGTTACAGAGTCGTGCAAATTATGATGTCAAAAGTATCATTCAATTTTCGACCTTCGATCATCGCCGGCGGACATAACGACGTTGTGTTAATATTAGTAATTTCTTCAAAGATTTTCTAAAAAATATTGTTACCGTGATATTTACTCTTTTTCCATATATTATTTTTATAAAATTATCCTGTAACGTTACTACATTTGCACTCTATCCACCTCCGTATTTGATTTGCATTTGATATATCACCGTCAATAACAGTCGCCTCTCTACGTTTATAAAAAAAAAAAGAGGAAAAAGAATATTACACATTTTTACGTCAATCTAAAGCAAAACCATGTTGTTATTCATCACCATTTATTTGATCCATTACGATGGAATATCGGTCGGTCACCGATCGTCGATGACCCCGAGCGAACATGTTAGCCGGTGAATGTTGCGACCGTTGTATCTTTCAACGATAAAACAAAAATCAGGACATCCGTGTCATGCCTATCCATCCTGGCTCACCGAATGTAGCCTTCATTTCGAGATAAATAATTCCATCCAACCGGCGAACGATTCACGCCATTCCGAATTCAGTGATAAATGAGTAGTACGAATGGAAGAGAAGGAGAGTCTTATGCATTTACGTGCATGTATTATTATGTACTTTTATGTGATTTCTCTCTCCATCTCTCTCCAGATTTTAGCCGTGTAGCATCCGTTTTACATTATCATTTCAGTGCATGGTTATTCTGCAACGATTATGTGAGATTAACTCACGTTTGCGTGAGATTACAACAGATCTTCACATATCCCGTGTTTTAATGAACATTTTCTGAATTATGTTTACGCATTAACCTAATTTAAACTACTTTTTTATACTATCGGTACGTTCGCGTAATCAATTCTTTTCTTTTTGTTAAGATATTTTGTCATGTATTTTTTAGGATTAAGAGAGCTTGGTATTGGATCGCGTAAATGTAAAGTCACGAAAGAAACTCGTCAAAGTAATGATCTATCTCGCCTGGACGTCCACCTTTGCTTCACATGCGGATAGGGTATTGAAAATCGCGATACAGGGACACGCGGATGTGAGAGGAAGCGAGAGAGGGATTGAGAATGAGGGACCGATGTGGAGGGCGGGGGTGGCAGGAGGAGAAAGGGGCATGAAGAGGACGAGTCACAAAGAGAGAGGCGATCGGGGAAGAGAGCGAGAGGTGGTGAGAGGGCGAGTATCGCGATACTCCATCGGACAGAAATCGATACAGGGACGGCCGGGGTAACCGGGTGCGAAGGGGGACGGGTTGCCTGCCAGGGGTTTCTGTATTTTTCGTGAAAGCATTACGAACTCGTCCGCAAATATCTCCGGCGCATGGCTCTCAGCTATGCTCGAGGATTTGCGCGACAGCTCCCGATGGCCGGCTCTCCTCCGCGAGTTGCCGATGCTACCGACAGGTATCGAATTTCATTCCGAAACTAATTCCCGACGTGTCGAAGATCAACGCGTCTCTCTCTCTCTCCCTCTCTCTCTCTCTCTCTCTCTCTCTCTCTCTCTCTTTACTATTATCAACGAAGCGATGGGAAGATGTATTATAGCCGAGGGAAGTCACTTCGACAATTTCTGACACGTTTTTCCGAGATGTCGGACTAATCGTCTAGATAGATCCCTTCCCGTCACGTCATCGTGTTCCATCTTTCACAGTTTCGCAACTGTTACATTTTTGAAAACGGCCGATCGACGTTTTATCATGGGAAAGGAAATTTCTCCACTCTTGATGTCGAATGAGAACCACCGTGCTCTTCGCCACGTAGTGTTGGCAGAGTGCTCGTGATCGATTACTCGTCATCCGCGCGCGATGTCCCGAGTTCGACGCCCACCCGCCCACTGCCAAACCAAACGTATTCCTTCCTTTTTTCCTCCATTCTGTTTTTCCCGCTCTTGCTCTCGCATTCGTCCTCGCTCCTACCTTCCACGTGGTCATCGACCGTCGACCGTGGACCATCGGCATCGTGCGCGAACATAGATGCTCGCCGCGAATGGACGCGTTTTTCACCTTTTTCGTCTTTCTTTCTACGACCGCGGCCCCAGGCAAGGGCCGGGTTATTCTGCAAGTTCACGGAGCGTCAAATCGAAGTCACTTTCCCCAAATGCCTCTTCTCGCTTCGATGGAGACTGCGAATTTTATTTTGTCCTTTACACACATTCGTGTGTGCCTGGAGAATGGAAATGCGGTGACTCAATTCGAACCATTCGAAGACTCATTTAAAGCTGTGGTAACATTAGTTTTCTCTATCGTGGAATACAAAATTTTCAGGAAATACAATATCGATATTGTATTTCCCGAAAATTTGGTTCAAGTCTTGAAATGAAGTTTCGATTTTTGCTTACAACATATAACATAAAGTTATTTCTCTTTTACCTTACATTTATTTATATTGTTGAAACTGAATATAAGAAACAATTTTGTCACAATTGAACAATTCATGAAACGATTGTTGAATAAACGAGTTTGCCTTTACTTATTTGTAGATACTGCGATGTTATTTCCGCAAACAATTTTATTTTCTTTACACGAATATGAGATAGTTTTATTAACTGTAAAATAAGACGCGAGAGAAATTTCCAGTTTACGAACCGTTTTATTTCCTCAACATTGCGGAATAACTCATTGTTGCAAAGGGGAGAGCGTTGCCGGACCGAAGTTTATAACAAGTGGGACTTGCTACCAAAGTTTTGTGCCGGGACTTTTAGATATATTCTCCGCGTGAAAGTCCATCTAAAATTGTAGATCCTACGTTAATGACTCCAAGTCAACGCCGAAGAACCCCGACGCTTCTTCCAAATTACTTGGCGAGAAGTACAGTATTTTATAAACTTACCGGTCAATAGGAGCAGCAATAATGTCGAATCCATTCCCAAAACCCTGAGTATATCCGGATAGAATCAGCTCAATACATTCTTGAAACTTTCCTAAAACAGAGTAGTGAGTGAATTAGAACGATAAGCTTTTAATTCAAAGTTCTCTGTCAATCGATAATTGAACAATGCAAAATTGGAGAGAAGTTAAATAAATTCTAATCCGCTAATATTATAGATATATATTTCCGAACAGAATTCTACTTTTAATTATGATCGCTAAAATACACATCGACGATTAGTTATTAGGGTTCTCTCTCTCTCTCTCTCTCTCTCTCTCTCTCTCTCTCAGCATAATTATAGCGCGGTTTGCAGAAGTGTCGAGTGACAATTACTACAATCACATGCAATTGGATAGTTCACGGAACTATGATAAAACGCTTGGTTTGCACGACGTCAGCAACATGTGTAGCGCGTTGCATCAAATGGTCACGGTTTGGACGCGGGTCGATGACCAAAGTCGGACAGGACAGTGGTAAAGAGCAGAAAGGTAGAACCCGCCGTGGGGGTTGGTCGGATGAAACGCGTTTCGCTCGGGACGAGAGCGTCAGTAGTAGAATTCAGGGCAGAGAGAATTGCGTGGAGAGGGATAACGGGGAGAGGGGAAGGAGAACGTTCCCGTACCGGAAGTGCAACGGCGGCCATTTTTCACGGCGCGGACGTCCGTTTCCGGTCCACGATCACCACGAAATACAAACAAAAATGGCAAACTCGGGGTGAAGATGAGGGCGGGACGAGCAGGAGGTCCGGGAGATACGGAACGAAAGAGGAAAATGGGAAAGACGGAAATCAAGTGCTGAGAGACAGAGGGGGCCGCGACGCGGAAAAAGGACGACCGGCTTGACGACACACGACGGTGGTCCCTGTCATCCAATGGGTTTTCCTTTTTCTATTTTTTTTTTTTCCCTCCTTTTTTCCGCCGCTCCCTTTTCCATTCTCGCTGCTATGTCCGTGTTATACGTGTAGAATACTCTTCGATCATACAATATCTTTAAGATTCTTTTTAACTCTAAAGAGCTTCCTTTGTTCCTTCAAACGAGATCGAATTTTTATGATACTTAGATGTGTATTGATAAGTTATAGATTTTTATATACCTATACATTTATCACACAGCTGTTTGGATGAATTATACTTTAATCAGTATCGCCTCTGACGCTAAATCTTTAAAGTCACGAAAGAATGAAAAAAGAAATAGGAAGAATAAAGCGGTTTTAAACATCAAATATTAACTTTAATTTCACTTTAATAGATTTTTCCTTCTTTTCTAAGATAAAAAGACCGAAGAGTGAATTAAACTGCGGTCAAAGTGAACTTACGTTCACAATAACGCAACATAGAGAATCAAACGACGACGCATGATTAGCGGATAAATGCATTTTAACCTATTATAACGAAAAAGAAAGGATGATAACTGACTTGAGCGATAATAATCTGAATTCTGCGGATATAAGGTAGTCGTCTTTGCCGTTCGACGCCAAGGGGAACACCGGCATCCTTGCCAATCTCCGCCCTTGCCGTTCTCAATTTCCATCGCTCTTCTCGTATAATAAAACCTCTTTGTCTTCTCTGTTACGGCGACGTGATCTCTCTTTTCGCGGTTCACCACCGTCGAGAAACGGGAATGGAAATTTAGTTTTCTAGAACGGGGCACGTCTTCGGACCGGACGATTATCGTAACGGACGACAAGAACGAATGAGCTCAACGTAACTTGGCACCAATCCGAGTATAAACGAGTTTTTGAAGTTCACCATGGATATCATAATCTGAGCTTATCGGAAAGATTAAAACAGGCGAATATGAGAATTGTGGGTTCTTATCCTTATCGAAAACTTGGCAAGTCCATTATTTGTCTTTCCATTCAATTTCTAAACTAAAGTACGTGAATAGTTTAAGTCAGTGACTTTTTTATTTTTTTATTTTAACCAAAATTTGATTTATTTTTCAACATAGTTTCTGTTCAAAAAGTTACTGACTTTCAAACTGCTCACGTATTCCTGATCAGAGTTACACAAAGAAACTTTTGCAATTTAACTGATCATGCAGATTCTCAATTCTCGATAATGTTGAAAATCTAAAACGTTATAACACAACATGTACGAGTTTCTAATTATATCATCGGCAAACTCGTATTGATGAACTTCAGGACTTTAATGTCAATTTTACATATATCTATAATAAGATTTTGTCATTATTTTCTTAATGAATCTTATAAAAATGACGTGGCATCTAGTTCATTGAATAGTTACTAATTTTTGATCTTCGGGGGAGGCGATTTGGTAAGCTGGCACGAACAATTCCGCAGAAGTTGAATGGCCGTGCGCGCGCGAGCAGTAAGACAAGGACGGGCAAGAGTTATGCATTATGATTCGCTCCGTTCTCTCCCTTGCAACCCTCCAGCGCCAACCTAATAACGTCACTTGTTGCATGAGCCCCCCTGACCTCCACACTAACCTCGGCGGGTTTTCTCTCTCGCTTCGTCTTGCGCGAAACTATCGCTTATCCGGCACGGGAAAGTCCCGTCTCAAGGATACCACCCCGTCTTATGAATTTCATTTATCTCGAGCGCTCGCCGTGAACGCGCGCGCACACACAAACCGTGCGTCGAATTTGCTGCTTCGTGCGTACACGTACGTACTACATTCAAGCGTAACGATACTCGCACATCTCCATTCACGAACTGCAGATCGCTGAGTCGAGCATCTCCACTGAGAGGAAGAATTTTGTTAATTTAGCAAGCCACCAGTACCTTTTAACCGGTGATCAGTAAATATGTGACAACAAATTATGTTTATTGCTAGTCTGCTATACCAACCAATTATTAGTAACAGAAGCAAACTATATATTGGATTGTCCGGAAAATTCGTGCCGATGTTGAAGGAAAATTGAAACGAAAGAAAATTTAAATTTTAATATACATTTATTAATATACATTTATTAAATTATATAAGTTAGTCGGCATGAACTTTCCGGACAACCCAATAGAAATCTAATCTATTTTTTGGATAGACTTTAGACTCATTTACATAGAATTCGTAGATGATCGTGGTGTCTTAAGTCATAGGAAACCGATCAAGCACAATTAAATGTAGAGAGAATACTTGATTGGAATTGGTCAATTTCTTACGATTTGGGATCCGGCAATTTACGACTTTTATATATATATATATATATATATATATATATATATATATATATATGAGTCTTTTATTTGCTAGCAATACTATTTATTATTTGTTACATTGATGAATTAATTTGCAATCGTAACAAATCGATCGATTTTTTAAGAAATATCCTGTTTGTTTTCCCTTGATTTATTCTTATAACAAAATTATTTCTCTCAGTACGAACTTTGTTCTTTACGCACGATCGCTAATACTATGTAGCTTTTCTACTTTTCGTGCTTTGGATGCTCTTTTAGATGCTCTTTTGGATGATTTGCTTAGATCTCACAAACGACAGATCTCTGACATTGTAATTATAGGGAGGAAACATCGAGAGAAATTGAACAATTGAAGACTAAATCTACATTTTTTTCCTCTCGCTTATTTCATAACGATGAAATGCAATATCCTTTATCGCGTGTGCAATATTGGCATACATCGTACCTCTGCGAATTTATCTAAATAAAACAAAACGTATATGCGGAACGTTCAGGATCCTATTGCTTTCGACTGCATATTCTAAATTGTATACTGATAATTTAGCGATATGATAGTTTTTCAGTAAAGGATTCATAACTATTCAATCGACATTGGTAGAAAGATGGCGGCATAGTTCTGTCTAACTACGAGAATACCGTAGTGAAACGAATCAATTTGTCTCTGGAATTTTTTAATTAAACGTTTCCCTTTCTTTACCTCGTTACGCGTGCGGCTGGCCATTGCGTGACTCGCTTACACATTATACAAATGCAATTTGTGTATGTGTATATGTATGTAGGTATGCGTGTGTGTAAAAGTAATATAAGAATCTTACGAAAACTCAAATTTTTTTATTTTACAAAGAAAACATATTTAGAGAAAATTGTTATGACTTTATCATTTTACCTTTAACTAGAATAAGTGGCTATAGCATTCTGTGCATAATTATCTTCAAACCTGAAAAAGGAAAAAAAAAACGAATTGCCTAGAAGTCTTAAAGTGAATTATTTTTACATTCTTTTATCTCATAAGAATATAAATATAACGTAAATTTAATTCTATATATACTGAAAAATATAAAAATAAAAATTCTCAATTTTTATTTTTATATTTTTTATATTTTTAAGCACTCCACTAACTTAAAGGTTAATCTTTATTACGAAAAGGCGATAATAGCGTTTATCTGTCCTGTCTATCTTTCACGTTTCGTTGAACAATGCAAAATTCGTATGTAGTAGAAAGCATTGTATCATTTATTATTTTCTTGGATAACGCGTTTACAAGACAATAATTCAGTTGCATGAGTCGTAAAATCGCGGTATCGTGAAATCACGTCTCTCAAGAACGCGCGGGTATGGAGGACGTAAAGGATAACCGTAAAGGGAGATTGTTCGAATGACTCTGCGCTCTTTACGCGTCGGACGCCTCATCGTGGCGCATCGTTAACGAAACTTCGTTGGAATTTCAGCACGCCATTCCTCACCGCGCAATCACCGCCATATATCACGAAAACCACGCCGAAGTATCAACCTGACACGTTTGCACGTTAATGCGGAAATGATCTCAAGTACACTCTGTCTGACAGAGAATTTATCAAATGTTCTCAATGGTATTGAGAAGACTTTGAATCAAATTGATTGCGAATGTATGATTTATATGGAATGTATAGTTGCATTAAATACGATTGTGCGAAGATTCTGTGATCTATACTGAGAAAAATATAGCGAAATAAAATTTTATTCCTAGAAAATAAACTATTTACTTCATTCTTTTATAATTAATATGATGTGTTTCATAGAAATGTATATTTTGTTATCACTGTACTCAAATTTTTTTACAATTAACAAATAATGAAAAAAACGTTACATGTAATATTTGCTTGCGAATATTTTGACTTTTTTTCCAGTAAATAATAACACTGTTAAATACAATATTTAGCAATAAAATTTGCTAAGAATATTTTGATATTGTTTATAAATTTGCATATTGGAATCACAGATCTTTGCTCTGAAAATGAAACTTGTTGTAAACAATTTAAATTTTACGAATGAGGATAATACAAAATTGTTTACTGCTCCTGAATAAAAGCTTGCTCGTTGCTCTGAAGCAAGCTACGACTTCCGCAAGAAAAAAAATATATAGGAAAAACGATCAACCAGTCTCGATAATAGGAGCCCTGGGCAATTTTAATCGAATCGAAAGCAACGGAGCCGCAGGAGGTATTCTGATTGTAATCCGATAAAGTTTCGCTCACGCTCGTTACACTGTCAGATCGCATAAAGCATAAATTCGGGCGGTATTTAACGAACGCGCACGCAAGAGAGAGAGAGAGAGAGAGAGAGAGAGAGAGAGAGCCCGCCGATGGTTACGGTTACGAGATACCGCAGCACGAATGTTTCACCGCGGGGAAAATAATCGACTGCCGGCTGTCAACGTGTGCTTGAATTGTAGGCAATAATAGCATCGCTGGTACGTGGGATTAAAAGCAACGGAAAAACTACGCTACGCTCGAGATATATCGCTACTCGATATATCTCGTGCTAAGCTTTCTGTTTTCATGCAACGCAGCGGAGCACAGTTCGTTCGAATGCGTTATATCTCAACGAATCTTCCGGGGATGAAAGTCGATGAAAAATCGAAATACTGCTGTTCTATCCAATGGATTTAATTTAAGTGCATTTTGGAAATTTCAGCAACATCATCGTTTTATATTGTTATTTTGAAATATCACTCTCCTGAGAGATTTCAAATTGTATTCTTAAATAAATTATTCCCTATGTAAAAATCGAGAAAACAAGAATAAATCATCACGAAATGTTATTAAGTAAAAATCGTATATCTCAATCGTTCACCTCTCATGGCTTTTCAGCGTACCGTTTGTTTTTCCGGTTTTTTGAAATTGTGATTTTTCAACACTCTCGTATTCGTGAATATCTCTGAAAGTGACATTTTCAAATAATAATATTTCGGTGCAATGAATTTTTCGACGTTGTGTCGTACTTTTTTTAGAACTGTAGAATTTCAATTTTTCGAAATATTGTATGTCCGTTTCAAATGTACATAAAATGACGTATCTTCTCTATTTTAGGGATATAGAAAATTAATATTTTTACTAAAATATTTTTGTATTAATTTTTATGATTCTATAATAAATTTCCATAATGACTTCATGTCATTAATGTTAACCAATTAATAGAATGAAATGGACCAGCGAGAATGATTTTATTATACCGTTTGTACAGTATTGCGCGAATATAGAAAGACTTAAGAGATCATTTACATATCTACACCCGAGCAACGACTCGTTTATTGTAAAAGAGAATGGTAGTCATTATGTGTCTTTTCATTCTTCCTTGCAAATGCGAATTAATTCTAGTATCTTTAATGCTCATTGAAACATCAGAAAGAAAGATGCTTTCTGCAAAACGTGTATTAAAGGATATAACAAGCGTATAAAAAACAATCATTATGCATTGAAAATTCGGTTAATGCCGCAGAAGGCATCAATATATCAAAAGGGCTTTCGTCGCTTTTGAATCTGCGCTATGAGTTTTACCCACAATGCGAATTCATGAACGATTCCGGGCGAAGAACGAGGGTATTTCTGCGTAATTCTATGCTTTTCCGCTGAGATACAATCGTGCAATTAACTCCCCCTTCGTTAACAGTCTTCTTATGCATAAAAGATGATATTGAACTAACGTTTGTGACTGGATATATTCAAGTAGAACACAAGTCATCGTGACATCAAAATGACTCCAAAATGATTATTATAAAAATCATTTTTTAACTCATTTTTTAAGTCACTTTTATGAGATGCATAATTATACATACGCACTTTAGTTTACCGGATGATTATTTTTTATTATCAATTTGCATTTTAAACTTATCTACATATAAATTATATTGTTCCCTTACTCAAAAAGTGACGTAACTAAAAAAATGTGGTTTTTGAATTATTACCATGAATGAATTAAGTAAACATTCTATCACTCTATCAATAGTCAAAAGTAAACTAACTTAACTTTATAAAATATCATAAAAATCACCATTATTCAAAAATATTTATTAATTAAAAAAATAATTAAAAAAAAATTATAAGTCTAAAAAAAGAGTAGTTTTTAAAAGTGCAGTGTAAAAATGACAGACATTTGATCGTGTTAAGAATAATTTCATTTTTGCGGTATTATATTTAATTAGTCAATAATTTTCTGTCACGTTAAAAAATAGTTTTTTCTTATATCAATTGCTATTTTATTGAATAGTAAAAAGATCATTTGACGTATATCTCTTTTTTTCCCTTTAAATCTTTTCGAATAATTGGATATCGCTGCTGAAAGCATGAGAAAAAGGAAAAGAGTGAAATGAAAAGAAGGAATAGCGGAGAATAAGGCACAGTGACGCGGTGATGTGGTAGATACGAGCGAGAATAGAAGAGATTGCGGGAGAACGTTGGAGGATGTGCTGTCGTTCCGAAAGGATAGATCGTTAAGCTACTGCTGAATGGGGACGTCTCCTTTCTAGAGCTCCAGTTCGGCCTTTTCTTCCGCCTGTCTCCCAGCCGACTTTTCGATTTTCTACGTCGTCGTGAGGAAAGGATATTGTTCGGCCAGCAGTGTAATAGCGTCGCGGTAGAGACAGCCGCGAAGAAAAAAGACTCCTGAGATTTCAATGAGAATTTTTCATCAGCGTTTGCTCGCTGCCAAAGTGCTGATTAGTGACAACGAAGCTGATGAAATTGTTTTCCGCACTGCTTCCCTCTCGACGCGTTGGTCTCAACACTGAAATCTATTTTGAAGGGTCTTGGAGAATTCAAGGATCCTTGAACGAGACACAGGCAGCTAATGTCCCCGAATTTAGTTGGCTAACCAACTAGCCAGCTGTGAATACGAGTTTAAATAAAGTTAAATGAAATTGATATTTCCGCTTCTGTTGAACAGAACTATAGTCAACTATTTGACATAAAAAATGATGACGGTTATCAATACCGTTATCAAAGAAATAATGGTAATCTAATTACTTGAGTTAAAAAAAATATTTTGTTATTTTTAACTTTTCATGTGTCAAAATGTAAATCAATTCCTATTATATAATTAGCTTCAAATTAAACAACGTTCATATTAACGTAGGCATTTAGTAAATAATAAATTATATTTGAGTTAAAATACATTTTTTTGAGTTAAATTATTCATCTCCATTATTTGAGTTAAATACAGTTAGTGACATATTTAGTAGAAGCAGTGACTTTTAGGAATGATTAAAAATAACTCAAATTGAATAATTAGACATTATGAATTTAACAATGCACAATTAATTTTCTCTTTCATGTAAATACATTAGGATAGGAACATTTAATCAAAAGTTACATTGCTGAATATATGGTCAGTTTTGCCATTTTAATATTATGCAAAATTTTGCGTGACTTGCGTGTATAAAGTATATCAGAATAATTTCCATATCTTCTCAATTACGAATTGTTTCATAAATTCGAATAAATGTCATGAATTAAATCTTTTACGTTTAATATTTTATTTTAACTATAATAAATTTTTCAAATGTTTATTACACAAAATACGAATTTTTTTATAATATAATTTTTATAAATAGCCTTTATATTAGCTTTTATCTAGCTTTCTATTCAATAATAACTGTTACAAAAATTATTACTGTTAAGCAGTTAATAATCGAACAGATTATATCAAAATCAACTGATCAAATGATAAACGTGTACGTAAATTATCCCTCTTATTATAATATTAATTCATAAATAAATTACTCATTAATTAGTAAGTATATTTTATGCTACACCAAATTGCGGAAACTGTTGTGTCAGACTGAATGGTTCATTATCATTTCACATTATTAAATTGCCTGCTTCAATATCGTTAAATCTTAAAATAACAAAATATTTATTGTACGAAAATTTTGCATAACAATATAAAGTGATCTACATCCTCAGAGTGCTTTTAATAAAATGAGCGTTAATTATCATCCATGTTAAAATAATTCTGTAATTTATTCTTTAGGATGACATATAGATGATATATTTTTTTTTCATATCTAACTGTCTGTTTTCTACATTTATGTTTTATAGATATAAGTTGTAACGTAATAAGTTGTAAGTAGTGAATAATAACGGGATAATCGAATTTCAAAAAAATATTAATGGCGTTTCTTATATATTTATTAATATTTATTGTTATTTTTAATATAATAATCATGCTTTTGGTATACAGTTTGAATTTATAATCAGTATTATGAATTTATTGCTAATGCGATATTGATAGGCTCTGCCTAGCTTTGTCATTAATACATTACTCAGTCACGTTGCATCTGCTGAACATTATGAACATCACAGACCATGTAATTGTTGGATTGCCAAATACTTAATAACCATTCAGCGTCTATCGATTATTACCCGAATCGGGTCAACAGTATGTTATCCTCCAATGGAGGACTTGGCGAACAATTATTATCAAAATTACCTTAGCATTTTGAAAATTATAATACTGTTAAATTTTAAAATATTACTTATACATGTTTGAGTGATAGTAAAATTTCAAACTTAATCAAACTTATGACAGTTTGCTCTAGAAATTACTCGTTAGTCAATATAAGACGGCACATGAACGTGAAAGCCTTTTAGTTCGACCGTTTCCAAATGGTTTACTCAAATAAAAAAGACTGGAAAAGTTGTCTAAGGAAAACAAACATCAAAGAAAAAGAACTTGGCGACTTGGAGAGAATATTCTAGAAATATGAACGTGTTTTAGTAACTTTAGAAACGATCACGTTACAACTACTACGATTTAGTTAAATCATTGTTCCATTGATGTACATCGTTTCATTTATTTTCTCTCAACTGCCTACGATATTTATACGAATTTTCTCCCTAGCGTTCTCCCGGTATTTTCCATCGAATCGCGATCAGCTTTTCGCCACTTTAGAATTTACCCGACCGGAAATTAAACCTGCCGCTTGGTCGATCCGTCCATCTTTCTCGCTCTATCCCGCTTCCGGACCGCGGAAGCGGATCCTCTCCACGTACTTCTCGATGTAGACCTGGCAAGATGAAAACGATCTCTGAGATGTACCGTGGACTGACCAGAAAGTAATATCGTTGCGGGTATTGGCTCATGATCGGGTCAAAGTAGATTTAGAATTTGCATCACCGCTTCTCTCGCTGAGGTCGTTATCGCGTATATATAAAATAATATATTGGATTCTCGCGAAAACGTATAGCACATAAATAGAGCAAACCTCGACGAGGTGAGAGATAATTCATTATCATTCACGTACTCAATACGCGAAAAATAAATCCGCATATCTTTTTTTTTCTTTTGCTGCTCGGTTAATTCCAGAGTAATCTTTTCGAATAATTTTTAGAACAGCATGAGCCGTCCATTAGTTTTTTTTTTATCGAGTTTTACGTATTTGCGACGTTATATTTTTATGGAAAAGAAATAATTTACTATTTTATCCATTTGCTTCTCTATTCTATCTATACAAATCTTGAACGATGCTCCGAACTCGCAAAAATGACCGATACTCGCGAATACAGTTTCCGGCCGTAAAAAAGTGCGAACGCCGTGTTGCCCGAGGCGCTTCTTCCGCCATACCGTCGCTTGGAGCCATCGTTTACCTACCAGCGAATAAAACCCACTCGTCTCCATCGCTTCCTGCGTTGTCGCGGAAACGGAAGAACGCGTATTCGTAAAAGTGGACGTCCATTACGTCCACTCTCGTCGCTCTGGAAAATTCCCCGCCGTCGCCAGTACGCGCGCGTGCTTGCGTCTATAGACGCGTAAATGGCGCTAGCAATAGAGAGAGAGAGAGAGAGAGAGAGAGAGAGAGAGAGAGAGAGAGAGAGAGAGAGAGAGAGAGAGAGAGACAGAGAG
>Ga0157364_1004057_pt1 | contig 14473 bp, 8 predicted proteins | sample AttsexASBM2_FD_111476 | JGI IMG/M metagenome (GOLD analysis project Ga0157364, IMG submission 111476) | Fungus gardens microbial communities from leaf cutter ant in Ribeirão Preto, State of São Paulo, Brazil - Atta sexdens ASBM2 | ecosystem: Host-associated > Fungi > Mycelium > Unclassified ... | reverse complement strand
TTTAGAAAGAGTAATGAATTTAATCAAGAAGGTTATTAAAATAAAACAAATTCGATCAAATTATAATATTATCATATTATAATATTTTTCAAAAGAAAATAAATTCTTACTTTGAGCACACGCACACATAATAAGTTTTTTCTAAAATTTATAATAAGTATATTTTAAGATTATTAGCAAGAAAATAAATTTATTAATGATAACCATCAGTTAAAAAGAAGGAAGTAAATTGAGTAATCATTTTTCTTAGTAATAAAATGATATTTTTCTGTGTGCACGCGTATGATCTAGCTAATGTACGTAACGATGCGTATTTGCGTACTTATCGTCGATCTCTACTCGCGGGAACAATGGCTTTCATAAAGCTGCAGAGCGAGTCGCGGGGGGGGGGGAGGGGGGCGAATTAAAAGGTGGCTCGCGCTCCGTTCGACCGGTCCCGAGAAGTCAGTTTCTCGTGCTCTTTCGCTCATCGTCCTCTGTTTGCACAAGTGCCCTTCCTCGTCGTGTGCACTCGGCTGCAAATTGCTCGAGTAATTTACGATATCTGAACTGGTGTTCCTTCCCTCCTTCTCCCCTTCCCCCCTTTTCTTCCCGCTCATTGTAACCATCCTGCGCCACTTTCAGACGCGCGCCTAAAGCCTTAAAGCTTGGACAGTTCGAAAGTTTAAAGGTCCATTGTTATTCTAAACTTGAATTATTAATTTGGAACAACCTCGCAATGATTTTAACATTTAAAAGTTAAATAAGAGATGTTCGTGTGATGTTGATTCAATATTCCGATCCCATACAGCACAGATTATTCCAACAACCAATATTACAGCAACATTGCAATATTGCACTCCAGCAATATTGCAATAGCATTGCAAACGTAACATTGTTGCTACAAGTTTAGTGTTGTATGACGTTGATTTCTTTAAAAATTATCTTGAATATTATTCGATGTGCGTTACGACGGAACAAAAATTTATTTATCTATTTATCTTTTTTATCACCGAAACATTAATTATTCTTCGACGCAGACATCGCGCGGTATTGCTGGCAGTTCTCTGTTGCGTTTGACGCATCGCGACGCACGTCGCGAGTGCATTCTTGTGTAGCTACGAGCGGTGAACGAACATGGCGTTAACGCGGCTTGATATGTAATGCTGTCCGCGAAGAAGCGTTTAACAACTTTAGAATCGACACAGCCTGTTTTTACTCGTGAAAGATCATTCGCTCCTAGAGCAACGGCTCTCCCTTTCGTTTCCTTCACCGTATGATAATCCTGTCCGATTTCAATCTCTGCCCGTTTCGCGAGGACCGAGTCTGATCATCGTTCCTGAAACTTCCTGAGAACCTTAGTAAAGGAGACGAGAATTTCGGAGCAATTGTATCGTAATAATTTTTATTGCGCTTTCATGTAAATAGCTATCAACACTAACATTATATTTTGTTCCTCTTGGCCCTGTATATGATTTTTGTACGAGAGTTTCCAGACCGGAGTGATAGGCACTGTATTTTCTTTGTATTTTATTCTCTTTTTCTCAGTATTACATCCGGTTTCGTTTAGTTCCTTCTCTTTCCTTTCCAAGCACGTCGTTCGCCCTTTAAAGAAAACGACCAGTTACGGCGATCGTTTCTCTCGAGAAAAATCGAAAAGAAAATAAAAAAAGCGCTGTATGCGATTAATTGGGGCACTAATTGGCTGGCGCAGTGTTGACATATGACGCTCGCCTACGTGTTGGTGAAATGAAAAAGAAAGGAAAGAGAAAGAAATAGAATTCATTTTATGAACTATAATTCGCACAGAGCAATTTATTTTGCTCGCCGATCAAAAATTAATTATTTTTTTTTTTTCGTTTTTTTCCCGCAAGTTTTAAGGATCGCGTACTCCACACGCATTGCGTCGGAGCCGCTCGCTCGTTTTTTTTTCACGCTGTGTTCGCCGAATCCAATTCTTTTTTTCGCAATTGACGGTATAGCAAATATGAATAATAATGATAATATCAGTAATAATAGCAATAGAATTGATAAAGACAATAATAATAAAAATAATAATTACGATAATTGTAATTACAATAAAAGTATAATATTAATAATAATAATCATAGATATATATATATATATATATTTATATATATATATATATAAATATAAAACAATGTTAATACGAATAGTGAGAATAATAGCAACGTAAGAGCTGCTACATTGCAAAGAGCAGCGTTTGAATCTTACCAAGAGAAGTAAAAAGAAAAGAACAAAAGACAGGTGATAGTGAATTCACTGATGGTGCGATTATAGATATAATCACCGTTTACGAACAATCGTTGAAAATTAACCCCTACGCAAACATAAATGTAATTTGTAATTGGAGACTATGAGATCAAGTGTTTGATATATCGATAATCGTGCGGCCAGTCGAGCATGGTTCACTCCGATCTTGCTTGCTCGATACCGATGATGGATCATAACCGCTAGATCTAACGTCGGTGACTGTGCGCACGACCGATCGGAGAAAAACAGCTCGTGCTGTTATCCTCCCGGTGGGACCGTTTCCGTTTCCAATCGAAGCGACATGCCTTGCCTCTATTCGACGATTTTTTTTCCCAAACGTAGCCCCGAAGTACGAATTTCTCTTTTCTATCATTTTTTTTTCCTTTCTGGGACATACGTTCGGAGAAAGCAACATCTAATGAAATCTTTAAGGATATCTCGAGGGATACCCGACAACAATTATCTGAGCAAATTCTCTAAAAGTACATCTTGTCACTTTGCGTCACGTCGATCACATTCATTCAACATCAATTCGCCAAACTCGACAAGATTAATCATGTCCGATCGATCATGATTGGGCGTACAAATTATCCTTCCGCGTTTTATTTGTCCGGTGACGAGGTTCTTGATTTTGTCGAGGGAATACTTGGTGATCGAATCCTGCCTATCGCTTCGCCATTTCTCGCGGGAGGGCGCAACGACTATCGTCAACGTAACGGTGTCTCACACATTATTCACTCTTCAACATTTATATATATATATTTTTATGTATGTATACTATCGTTTATAAGCTCTTAGACCCCTTAAAAATAAAATAAAACATTCTTATACAATTTTTTTTATTTTAGCAACATAAGTTGATCTTTTTAATTATAAAATGACAAAAATATCTCATTTTTTGATATGTACCTGAAAAACTTATAATTTTTTTTGAAAAATCTCTCTAAATAACAAATGGATGAAAAAAATGGGATCGTACTATAATTCTGGCAGTATTTCTAAAGTATCTGGAGATCAAATACACTTGAAAAATTAATTAACAGAAAGTCCAAAATATAAAGCTGTAATCAAAGCAAAAAAAGGATTTTTTATGAGAAAAAATTGTAAGTTTTCTTATAGATAACTTATCAATCTGTGATAATTAATATTGTTATTGCAGTTGCTGTCAAAATAAAAGAAAATTGCACAAGAATGTTTTATTTTGTTTTTAAGAATATCCAAAAACTTACATGAACGGTAGTGTATATATTTTCCATGAAGCAATGCACGCACGCACATTATATCAATCGATATTCTTCCTTTATCTGTTTCATATGTTTCTCCTCGAAAGTTTTTAAGATTTTTAAATTTTGTATAACTTGTTTAAAGCAATCAACTAGTAATCGACGTTGCACAAGTTCCTTATTATTTTTTTTTTTTATTAATAGACGAAAACAATTTTGTAATTTTTAATTTTTTTTTAACTAACATAATTTCTTTTTTGCACTTTGATCGTTTCCATTTTCTGATTGTGCTTATGTATGTACAAGACAAGTACAAATAAAAAGGTGAAATAAAATCATAACTTTCTTTCCGATTTTGATTTTAATATCGTCTTAATTTAAAAACCCAGAAGAAACTTGCACTGAGCGTAATAATAATAAAAAATAAAAAAGACATAAACAAGCACAAGTCTCCTTTTGCTTTAAATGATGAAAAATAGGACATATCTTGATTAAATTTAATGTAACATTTTAATTTAATTTAAATATATTAATATATTTTCTAATTCAGTTAAATTATATTAAAATTTGTACATTAAATTTAATCAGGATATAATTTCATCGTTTATATTAAAATATGTATATGTACATTAATATACTTTATTTTTATTTAATAAATAATTTTTCAGAATTTTTCAGAATTTTTTTACCAAATTAAATAAAAATCTCAATTTTAATTTTAAATCTTTTTAACTTAATTTTAACGGAATCGGAAAAAGCACCGATGTCACATAAAATGCGTGCGTCATTCACATTACGAGTGGAGATGGATTTACTTATATTTTTAATATATATTATATTCTACTAAATACAGTTTCGATATATACAACAAAAAACGGACGGTTGCAACTCGCAGAGACGAAGAATTTTGTATCTTGACAGACGATTTTCATATTTATCAATGAATTATCAGTTGAGAACTTCCAAACCACGCGAATTCAACCGCCCGCTTACGCTTATATCTAACTTCATACAAAAGTATACTACAGTACATATACAAAAAAAGAAAAATTCCGAAACCGTTACGCGTCGTGGCTAACGTTTGTCTTTTTCTTCTCAGTAATCGATGTTAATGCCGCGCACGGATGATTCGTCAGCTATTTGCTGAGCTGACTAATCTTACGCCGTGCTGATATTCGAAATACGAATAAAGAATTCACGAAGACTTGAGCGCTTTAGATCTCGAAAAATTTTGATACATTGGTTGAATTTTGATATATTGGTTCGAAAAATTCAAAAAAGATATTTTCATATGAACCAAAATATCAAAGACGATGTGCGTTGCAACAATCGTCTAATCAAAATCACATTCACGAATCGGAGTCTATTAATTAATCTATTATTAGGCGCTGACCGTTTCCCGATTTCTACGCAACGAAATATCGAGCAAGAATTCGGGATATTTTTTGCGGATTTTCAGAGAAGAAAAGGAAAATAAAAACTGATAAAGGCCACGTAATGCCGTATCTCTTGGATTCATTTTTATATATGCTAATTGCAGGTTTTTGTTATCCACAAATATACTCGTTATATTAGAAGCTAACTGCAAATCAAACGATCGTACCTTTTTCCTTCGAAAAGTCACTTTCTGATCTAACGATTAATCGTGCAAGACTTGAATTGCACGAAGCACAACACGGAAAGCCACGACGCGCGCCGGCCGAAGAAAAACACTCGTATATTCGAAGAGTAGCCTGTCTACTCTAGCGACAAATACAAAAGACGAAGACGCGCGATAGCGAATGATAATTCGTTCAAATGAACTCGAGCGTGCGATCCGTGTGAAAGAAATATTGATAACGATCGCGATAATACGCGTTATCTGCTTCGCGCACCACGTCGACGCGTTCGGTCAAGATCTTTGTCATGCGGAACATGGCGAATGAATTCTCTGCTGATGTCCTCGAGCAACGTGGAGGACAATTATTTGTAACGATTATCTGTCCCTATGCGTGAAAACGCTCCATACAAACCAATAATGCGCATTCTGTTTATCTTCCTCTTCCATCTTCGTTTTTTCTCTTGACTTTTCAGTAGGACTCGGCGTTCCATTCGTCAGTATTGAGTATGGACATAATCTCCTCATTACGATTAAACTCTAAATCCGGCAATGTCAAACTATCCATCTCGATGTCGGACGATAACTCGGTTAATGTTTGATCGGAGAGATGTGGAAAGCTGTTGATAAGTTCCTCGAGATTAACCGGATGACGACCGATGTTGCTAATGAGAGTCTCATCCGTGAGAAGACAATCGTCGATGGCACCTCCCGTGATGCCCGTCGTCGGCGTTGCAAGGACGGACGACATAATGGACACTGGCGACTGAAGCATCGTCATCGGAACAACGGCGTTCATCATCGTGGGCTGCGTGGGTTCCCGCTTTACTTGGAAATTCATCTGCCGAACAGCGGAAGTCAAATTCGTGTGACAGTAACCATGATTGTCCGGTCGCATTGTCGACGGCAAATCTACAGACGCCAGAATTATGTCTTTCGAGGCAAAATTCATTTCATCCAATTCCGACTTTGGCTCCACCTTCGGTTCTCTCAGTTCTACTTTTGGTTCCTGCTTGATCTTAGGAGCAATATTGCAGATCGCGTTGTTGTTGATAACATTCTCGGAGTTGTAACTCTCCTCGTAGAAGGCGGACTCGGGCGAATCGGGGGTGTCGCAGGTCGGGCTGGTGGGTACCTTGCCGGGAATTGATAACGGTGCCGAGTTATAATCCACATCAGAGCGTAACATATGATGAGGCGTTTCCAGGGTCTCCAAAGTCAGTTCGACATGTTTCGAGTTCGACCTGGACATCGGTTTAAGACTCGATTGAAGCTTTTTTATCGGTTTCTTCAGCATCTGTTGTCGGGTATTGTTATTATTATCATTTCTGGTCCTGGCAGCGTGACTAGCAGCGGGTGCCGCGGAGACCGGCGACAGCGGTGACAAGGATGAACTGGCGAGCATCGAGGCCGGGCTGTTTGATGGCGTCGACAACATCGATGATGACGATGATGGAGAGGGCGGTAGTGACGACAATGATAGAGATACCGATTTCCGCGTTCTTTTCCTCTCTTTTGCCTTCAAAATCTCAGCAGGTTTTGAAGTCTTCTTCCTGGGTCGGTATTTGTAATTTGGGTATTCTTTCTGATGCATCTTCCTAAGTCGCTCGGCCTCTTCTCTGTAAGGCTTTTTCTCTGTCTCTGGTAATAACTTCCATTCTTTCCCTAGACTTTTACTGATCTCAGCATTATGCATATCTGGTTGTTTCTCGCAAATCTCTCTGCGCCTCATCTGCGACCAGACCATGAAAGCGTTCATGGGTCTCTTAATGCGGTTGGGATTATTCTTTTTCGTCTGTAACAGAGAAATCAGAAACGGGCATTGGTTTAATTAATTTGTTATTTTTATTTAATTAATATTTTTAGGAAATTCTTAAATTTAGGTTTCTCCTACATCGATAATCAATAATTCCATAAGATAATTTCCTATCGATATTATCACAATATTTGACTCGCCGCGATAAATTCATCGAAGTTTATTAATATTTTAGACCATGTCAGATGTTTTGTGATTGACTTATGACATCTTAAGACTATACTTAAGGCGGCCCTAAATATAAGAACCGACTATAAATACTGACCTAAGAGCTCGTCTGAAAATATTACTACGTCGAAAGAGAATGAGTCCCATGAGTCATATATATCGATACCCTTACATTTAACTCGACATCTGACCATGTGTGATTTTCAGCCTATGATACATCGAATTGACCGCAATCTTCGCATTAGACAGACACAACCCGGAATCGAAAGACAACGTTTGATCACGTTGAATGTGGGATGCGACGAATGCGGGTCAACATATCTTTCTTCTTTTTTTTCTCTCTCATTTCCTTGCCATCGATCCAGCATCGGCCAAGAGTGCGGAGAGAACGCTTATGTGTGTGTGGAAAAAAAGGCGAATGTACAGAACGAAGGTAAAACGAAGTGAGACACGACACCCATAATAAAGCGAGCGGCTGCTCCCGTTTCGGCATAATTTCCAACATTACGCTACAAAGAAACAGGCGCGACACGGAAAGGCTCCTCGTCGCTCCTTGTCACGGAATCGAGGCCCTGAGGTTCGGCCGTGCGTGCATGCGTGCACATGCACATGCGTGCGTGCCTGCGTATCGACACGTTATTCACAATTAGCCCGCAGCTGACGGAAGCGGGTGACCAAGGCCGAGTCCGAGAGACACACTCGCATCTCAACTCGCTACATGGTGGTGGCCTTCACGAGAACTTGACGGAGAGGCAAGCGATCGCGTGCGTGTACACCGCTCCGGGCTATATGCGCGTCGTCGTTCGCCGTGTGTACATATGCACGCGCGCGCGCGCACACGCAAACCACGCATACGAGCTCGATAGCTCCTGCGTGACAAACCGCATAAAGACCGTATCACGCTAATCGCTCACCGAATGCTCTCCGGTTCACAATTGCGCCGCGTGCGCAGATTGGAAGAGCGAATTAAGCTTCGAAATCTCGATTCGTGGCAATTCCGACCTCGATTCTCGCCCGTTGCGTTGTCGCACGTACAATGATTTCATCTGCGTTTGCAAATTTGATTTTTTGACGTAAATTTTTTACTGTAATACGACTTTAAGGAGGATATGTCAAAGATTCTTTTATTTGTAAAAATATACTGCGAAAAGCATCGAACCAATATAATTCTTATTCTCGACATTTTTATCAGTATAATAAATAATATTAGTTAACAAATTTAGTTAAAGATCTCAAATTTACTTAAAAATCTCAAAAGAATCTACACGAAAAGAACGGTTTGTTTATAAATATTTAAAAATTTAGTTGGATACAGATCTAGAAACAATTTTATTTGGATCATCAAAATAATTATTTCGGACGCTCAAATTGATTGTTAGAATGTTAAAACTTTTTGCAGCAACGTCATCAACAGCGTTTAAGCAATGTATATAATTAATTTTATATAATCCTACTAAATTATTTCTAGATCTCTATATAGAAAAAATGGTTTTTTTGCTGACGTATCTAAAAATTTAGATAGATAATTTTAAAATTATAAATTTAAAAACAATTTTATTTGAGCTATTAATTAAAATAATTATATAAAATTTAAATTTTGCTAAAATGTTAAAACTTGTACTTTGCAGCACTGCTTAACATGTTTGAAATTCCTATATAATTATTTTGTAATTCAATAAAATTACTTTTAGATCTGTATCTTGCTAAATATTTAAGTACTTTAACAAAATCGTTCTTTCCGTATAGCTAAATTTTTACTGCATTATACTTCAGTAAAACTGCGTTTTTTCCTTGTAATTAAATATTATTATTATTCCTATTTCATTAAAGAGAATGAGGAAGCAAATCAGGAAAAGAAAACAAGAAGTACTTATATGTTAATATTTTTCAACTGTTTAAAATTCTATTCTTAGATTTAATTAGATAATTTCATATCCATCACTGTTAGTTGAACAAGCAATTAAACTAATTGGAATGTTAGATAATTAGAATAATAGAAATATTTCATCTCCTTCTCATTTCGCGTATAGCTAAATGTTTGAAAAATACTCGACGCAATCGCGTCTCGTTCCATGTTGATTGAAAAACACTGATAGCGAACGCGATCAACATACGAAATGATGAACGGCACCGCTCTTCCGCGATCGTGATCGCCGGCGACGGCGACTAAAGATAGAGATCCATAGATCAAGCGCGATTTGACGTGCGTTATCGCTGGGAAAGGAAGAGGAAGAAGAAAAGCCGCGTGTATTGTCCTTTTCGGTCATCGCACACAACACTGGCGAATCACGATTCTCGAGAAAGGAAAAGAGCGAACTCTCGTCGAGGGTCTGGTCGTGCGTAATAAGGCACAAACAGCCAGTGAGGTCCCTCGAACTCAAGGATCGCTCGTTGCTGACGCACAAACAACGAACGACAGACCGCTCTTGTAAATCACCTCGCCGCTTCCTAGTCGCGTGGCCGTGAAACACGGAATCGTCATTTGTACCGCGAAACGTGAGAAAGTTTCAAATGGATATCAGGCCGTAAATATACCTCGCTGCTGTTTCACGGCCGACCCGGATGATTTCCGTCGCACTGGCGCTTCTCCGGATGCAGCTTTTAGTAACAGACATTTAGGTACATACGATGATACTTTCCGATGGAATAAGAAAGAACTTTCTAAAAACACTGAGACAGTTTAACTCCTGACATGTAAATTGTGAAAAGGTGAAAGAATTGGAGATCTTTGCGATTTAAAAATTTTAATTGTTTACTCTAGAGGCTTTAAAATTTGTGATTTTATTATTTACTCTACTAAAAATGAATCAGTGACTTTAGTATTACATTTGTAACTGATGTAATCATCAGCAAATATTTACTATTTTTCAGTAATAATACACTGATCCAGTTTTAGAGACCGTAAAATTTTATACAAATTTTAGAAATATTCTAAAAAAGATTTTGTTGCACTCAGAGAAATGTTTTGTATGACTTAAAAAAATTTTCTTACCTTTTAATTTAAAAAGTTTATCGTTAATCAAGATTTTGTAATTAAAAAATAAGAAAGTTTTTGAAAATTAAATAGATTAAAAATTTTGTTGTTCTAATAAAAATTTAATTATTCTAATCAAATTTCGATTAAAACAGCAAAATTTTTAAGTTAAAAAAATAAGAAAATTTTTAATCACATATCATAAAAGTTTCTCGTGATGTAAAATATTTAGAAATTTAGCTAAATATAAATATGAAAATAACTTTACTGAATCATCAAAATAATTACGTGAAAACGTGAAAATCTCAAGCATGATGAGTAATGCTGCCAAAAATTTTGACATTCTTAGTAATTAATTCGAGCGTACTACATAATTATTTTGATCCAAGAAAATTATTTTCAGATCTGCAGTATTCAGGCACAATTTTTATATTTTAATAAAATCATTCATTCCGCTTATGTAGAAATTTAGAAAGTTTCTAAATGTCTGTATAAAATCATATAACTATGAAACTTTATGATATACCTCCGACTTATATAATGATGTAACACGGATATCTTTGAACGATAAAAATAATATTCATCGCGATGCTTCGTTTACCTCGCTATCGCAATTATCCCAATTGATCGTATAAATATCTAGATGATAATCTCTAATTGGTTAAATGGCCGATAACTATATGGCTGAACGGATCCGATCGTCTGATCGTCAAGGCTGATTATTTTGGCCCGATGAATTACACGTCGTCATTCGCCGAAATTCAGCTGTGTTTCTCGCGCTCGCGAGATCCGATTTATGTAACACCCGGTAGGGGGACCTGCGGCACGTCTCGCGGGATATCTGGCACAACACGTTGTATATATCGAGACGGCCCCCGATCGTTTTGACGAGCTACACGCTGCAAAAATGAGAGAGATATCGCCGACCAGGCGGCGCGCGATCGGCGTAATGGATTCTCTTCTCTCGAGAGGCCGCAACGACGCCAGGGCCAAACCCCGAGCCTTAATAAAACAAAAAGGAAAGCCTGTGTGCCGCCAAGGTGGAGGTGAAGTCGTTGCGCTGCCCCCCGGGGGCTCCCATACCACCATCACCAGCGGGGCCCGATAAATCATTATCCTCGCCGACCGGCTTTTACCTGCGACCCGTGAAAATCGCACGAACACGAAACCGCCAAATCGAGCGTGACTGTTGCTCGCGAGAGGATCAGCGTCGAAAGTATGGTTTCCGAGGGATGCGATGAGGTGGGTGGGGCCCCCGTGTATATTCGGATGAGGCTTATGTTATGTTAGAGACCCGCCATATGTTCCGCTCGCGCTACAAAAGCGGTGCCATTAGAGCAGATATCTGGTCGCTATGCTGGTATCTCGATAGATCGGAGAAAATAGTTTATGGATGGTTTTTACTAGCCTAAGCTTATATTGCCTGAAGTCTATTGCCTGCATCTTGCGTCTTAAGGACCCGGCGGCGCTCCTTGGAAATGCAATAAAAGCAATATACGCGTATCTGCAGTAAATAGCCGTTTATAGCATTGAAAAAATAATTTCTGTGGCTCATATGCACATTTTTCAAGTAACGTATATAACCCTTCATTAGACGCATAAAATGTCCAAGATACTCGCTTTATAGATTCATTAAATGTAAAAACGCTATTTATACATGTCATTATATTTAACGCAAATTGTTTTACAACTTTAAAAAAAATTGCATTTATTTTTATCATAAAAGATGTATAGAATATTATATATCATATATCAATTTTCATTTAATTATAAATCATCAGACAATGAAAATTGATATATGATACTGTGGTGTCAGAATACTGTGGTGTCCCATACTTACAAGAGTTGTTATATTAATTCTTCCTTTATAATTTAGGTTTTTTTATCCAGCCCAAGTTTTTTACTGTTCTAGACTTTCAAAAAGTGAAACATTAAGAATTATTTTTTTCAATATCTTTATTACATTAATATTTTAATTAAAACGTTTATTTAATAAAAATTGAAAGAGCAAAAATGAAGCTGAAATTTGAGAGTGAAATTTCGCTTATATCAAAACAAATAGAGAGTTTAAAGAAACCATGTATAATGTAGAGCTAATATAACATGAATTACATCTCGAGTGAAACACGCGTTGCAAAACAGTAAAAAAAAAAAATGAATATAGTATCTTTATATATGCAGGTCTTTTTTAAAAGATCGGTCATCGTTAGACTGCGCATGTAATCTTGAGCGAAACTCGAGTATCTTGCAAAATTCTAGCGTGAGTCCCGTGCAGGCTATTTATTGCGGTATCATAACGATATCAGGGGATAAATATATACCGGTTCTTGTGAAAGACTCGTGTGCTCTTTCCCTTCTCGGCTAATTTCCCAGACCGTCTCGGTCCGCAGACTATTCACGAAAGAGCGAACCTTGGCACATCGTTGATGCGCACAGGAGGCCCATACACGCGTTACGCAATGCGTAATTATCGAAACACGAAATGGTGGAAGGAGGCACCCGGACTTTTAGTCCGAGACACGAAGAAATCGCGCGAATACAAACGCCAAGGGCACCGCATTCTGATCTGCCCGCGATTTGCGTTGCTTATTAGACAGCGGTGTATGTTAATATCAGCTAACACTGTGTTTATTATACTTTCAGATGTCGACGGTCGACGTACCGGGATTTGCGCGGCGGAGATCGCTGGATGTAGGTTACGAAGAGGAGAGCCACGCGTTACCTTGCGTGCCACACCGCGTCGGACTTGCGATTCGATTCGCAATTTATATATATTCAGCGATTAGATCTCCCGTTAGACGCAAATTAGGAGGGTCGGTTGGATTTTAGCAAGCAAAGGAATTCGAGATCATTTGCCTCGAGAGCTTTGTTTCTTCAAGAATTTGGAAATTTCTCTCGCAGGCTTGATTTAACATTTATACGTGAAAATAATATTTTTCTCAATAATAATTATTTTTAATATTTTGAAAATATTATTCTGCCCATTAAGTTCTTCCCATGTACATTTTCGCAAAAGTTTGAACACGCATCGATAAACATGTCACGATATTTCCGTTTAGCAAAAAAGCTATATAAGTTTTATTTTAATCTATCTATAATCTATAAATAATTATCTATAAATAAATATATTTAATTATCTATAATCTATTTTAATAATATCCCTTAACTGATCACGCACAATTCCGCGGCTGCATCTACTCGGCGTTTTACATTTTACATAACATTTTAAATTAATGTTTAAAACAGCCAATTGACAGAAAACCATAGACACGAGAAATTCTCGACGACGTAAGATTTCAGCGCAGTGGCGAGAAAGATCCGACCCGGTCGATTGGCGGTATACACGAAATCGGTGTGCACATACATATAAGTAACTTACATCGAGGGAAGATCAAGAATCAAATGCGAGGTAATGCGAAGGAAGGAGGAGAGAGGCGACGCGCGCGGCGTGTGCCCCGAAAGTAATTTCGTGACGCCCGGTCGTTATTTACGAGTGCTTCTCCCGCGCGCGCGAGCGCACGCTCGCCTCTCGGCGGTGCATAATTTCGTGGCGTGCAACAAAGTGGCCGGCTGCTGTTTCTGCGGTAAAACAACCGGCTCGCTTCCGTTGCTGCTGGAGCCTACACTCCCCTGTGCCCTCTCTCGCGCTGTTGCTGCCTGCTTCTCCGCCCGCTGAACCTCTGAGCCGATCTGATCGGTGCTCGACGCACGATGGCCGCGTTTTCTCCATGCAGCTGGCCTTGGCCAACCCGCTCTGTTCGCTACCGATTGGAACCTCCGTCGTTAACCCTCCTCGCGTATACCAACTCCCCTTGCAACTATCGCCTGCATTTGGAAGCCTGGAAAAATCACCCCTTCCTGCCTTTCTTCGCAGAATAGTTCCGCACCTGCATGCTCACGCGCTCTCGCGTTTGAAAACTACCGCTGTACAAACAGCATTCTTGTAAATTGTTCTGTTTTTATTAAAAAAGCTTGAAGACTGCTGCGAACAGAATAACTTTTTCCTCAAGACGAAAATGTGAAAATTTTTATTATGAAATATAATGGAAAAATTTCTCGCTTTTCACTAAGAGATAAACCGCTGATCATAATTGCACCGATGCTATTGATTAAAACATATTGAGATATATAATGCTAATATATACGTATATAACACACACACACACACACACACACACCAATGCCTACGCTGAAAAAAAATGATCGGCTGCAACAAATTAGACAGTAAAATATGGCATAATATTTTTAATTGGCTCCAGCAGCTAATTTTTGGTTGCAGCAGCCAATTTTTGGTTGCGTTAACCTATCCGCAATATCAGCATAGAAAATCAATAGGTCTAGGGCAATCAAAAATTGACTGCTACAACCAATTAAAAATGCTATGCCATAATTTGCTGCAACAGTCAATCTTTTTTTCTTCAGTGTACTGATGCCAGTAATGC
>Ga0157364_1004056_pt1 | contig 14476 bp, 5 predicted proteins | sample AttsexASBM2_FD_111476 | JGI IMG/M metagenome (GOLD analysis project Ga0157364, IMG submission 111476) | Fungus gardens microbial communities from leaf cutter ant in Ribeirão Preto, State of São Paulo, Brazil - Atta sexdens ASBM2 | ecosystem: Host-associated > Fungi > Mycelium > Unclassified ... | reverse complement strand
ATTCGATTATTTCTCGCAAACACCGAGAGAAGAATTAACGCCAATCAGGATGCGATTGAGTTTTCGTTACGAATTTTGATTGAATTAGTAAAATTCTTTCTTCCGATTGATTAATCAAATGCTTCGAAGCATTCGAATCCTCAACCGGATTCACAGCATTTATAGCATATATATCATATCATGAAGAATATTTGTATTTGGATAATATGACATTATAATTGGTGTGTCCACCTGTACAAATATCGCATCATTTCCAGTGTGTTCACGTCTTTTGCGAAGAACGATTCGATTATTATCGTTATATTCAGCCGTTCATAAACCAGACATATGTAGAAATAATTTTTTGGAGTATAGAACAACTAATTCTCTTCTGAATGTAAATTTAACGATGCTTCTCGTCAGAATTATTTCTCGGTGAATTTCCAAAATTTCCGAAATATTAATCTTCGAGAAATTACAATATATTCAATATTATTCTCGGTACTTTAATAATTTAGATTTAAGATTAAATTATTTTTAGTTTAGTAGACGGAAAACTATCTGTGGATCGTAATCATAACGTAATTTTAAAATGTTAATGCAAATATATACATACGTTATTATTTTTCACAATCCAATCAAAAGCATCTATAATTGTTCAATATATTATAAATATATTTATGCGCATGCACACATGTTTTTTTTTCTTTCTTCCGTTATTTATCTACAATACATCTACGGAGCTAGCATGAAATTTGACGCGGACATCGAAGATTATACTTGTATGTATATTCATACTATATACAGTCTCACACACACACACACACACACACACACACACACGCGCGCGCGCGCGCGCGCGTGTTGATTTTGCTGGAAATTTTCAATCAGTACTTGATTATTTCCATATAATAACGAGTTATTAATATGCATCGATACGATAGTTTGATTGTAGCGTCATAATAGAAATTGAAAGGCGAATCGGCGCATGCATGTCAATGCTGTCTCATCATATTTAGAGGGTCAGTCCCCTTTGGCAGGAATTATGTCAAGCGGCGGACAGTTAATCGCGCACGCAAATATGTCTAGCTAATAAAATCGTTTAAGCCAACGGACTTTCTTTATAAAAGAAAACATGGGAATCCCCGCGTTGACAATAAGCCTGGATTAGAAACTGACATTCGATTTCCAATATTAGAGACGCAAGTTCACTTAATCATTGTCGAAAGCATGATATAACTCATAATGAATCAACCTAATTATAACTGTCATTTACAACAAATATAGATTTCTCTCTCTTAACAGGCTTTCCTCTCTTTAATAAAAACGGTGACATCGCGCGATATGCCATCGATGCGACGCGACGTAACGAGTGTCGCGATTAATCGTGTTATTACGTAGAAGCGAGCGACGAAACGACGAAGCGTATAGAAATGCAAACACAGCGAGTGTTCGCGACATATGCAACAATCGATACAGATTCTGAAACTCTAGGAATGCAACCGGGAAATAGACCAGAAATCGTCACTTGCACGGAATTTTTCTCAGAAAAATATAACTCGACATCGATATTTTTGTTACTTTGTTTTTTTATTCATTACGAAACAATGTATTTTTGTGTTCCTGAAGAAAACATATGAGTCTATGAAATCCACTCAAGTATTTTGTTTCCTAATTTTCTATCCTTTAAGAATTCTTCAAGTTGCATTATACATTCCTAATCTGTGATATAAGGTTGTTTGAAAAATATAAGTAAAATATTAATAAAATTTCTTTTTAAATCTTGTTGGATATACAGTGACTACCAAAAGTTTCCGATCAACAATAAATAAATAAATAATTGTATCGTTCAGATAAAAAATCTTTATAAATAAAGATCTGGTACATAAATATTTAATTTATTATATAAATACTTAATATAATATTTAAACTATATAATATATTTTAAGTTGATTGTAACAAGAATGCATTAGCTTATAAATTGAAAAACAGATTAATAAAAAATTATATCTCTGTTTGACAGATGCTGTAAACATGGAACATTTTTTTTCAGAACACACTGTTTATAAAATTATTCCCAGGGTCATCAAGAAACAAGACCCATATGTTCCAGTTACGGGTTAATACAGCTGCAATTAATTCGCTATCTGTCTCGTTATGTTGAAGACACTTGTTTCGATAAGCGTTATTACCTTGACAATTGTATGTCGTTATATTAACTCAAAGGGAGAGACTCATGCACATTTTACTTTTTACGAGATACGAACTTATCATTTCATCAACTCAAATTTATTTTATTCATTTGTATATATTGCATTTATTTTGCTGCAACGTATTACACAGTTGATGCCAACATTAATCATTTAAATAAGTAAAAGTTAATTTAAAGAACTTTAAATTTAAGTAGCTTCGATATTGAAAATGTAGAGCAAAGTAATTTCACTACGGCGTCCGTAATTGTGTCTAGGCTCGTATGTGTTGCATTTTTATGTGGTTGTAAAGCAATTTTCTTCACTCGCGCGCGCGTTTGTCGTGCTTGCGCAGGTGCCACTGACGCAAGTGTTGATAGTACCTATAGTCCTCGCATTACACATTCGAGCCTTGTATTGAATTAAATACTTCGCAGCCACTTTACAACCGCGTAGTTCTATTCTAAAAAAAGAATTCACACAAATTTTTTATCGATACAAATTTGCAGTAACAAAAATAAATTTATTATTTTGACAGAAATAAATTTATTATTTCAATTTTATGCAAGTTTATTTTATTCGTTTGTATATTTTACATTTATTTTGATGTAATATATTTTTACTTGCCAACATCAATTGTTTAAACAAATAAAAATTAATTTTAAAAACTTTAAATTCAAGTAGCTTCGATATTATTGAAAATGTAGAACAAAATCTCACTATACGATACCCCTAATAACGTTTAAGCTCATTTAATAAGGGTTGCTCTGTCGTTTCGCCATGAGTAGAATTATTCCTTTATATATTGAAGATGGCTTAAAGAGCCAAATCGTTTATTAAATAAATTAATAGTTTTAGACAAAAAAAAAGAAAAAGATTATTGCGCACTGATTACTGCGATAAAACTCTCATTAGCCCTGGATTACTTTCGTTATTAAAAACAAATTTGTCTCTCTAAGTGATATCATAATTCAACTAAATATCGTGAAAGCATCTTAGAAAACTCAGACAATTGTTACGCTCTGATAAGAAAATTATTCCCTGATACAATCGTTACTCTGAACAAAAGTAAAATCACGGATTTTTTTGCTCCTTCATATATAAATTACGGTGTGCATAAATTATGGATTTTTTTACTTATTCATAAATCATAAATTAGATTTTTTTTTACTTATTCATAAATTATATACGGCATTGACGTTTTATCTGACCGTCGTTTCTCAGCATGCCATTAATGTAAAAATTGAATGTCAAAGGCCCTCCTGATGGGAAAGCTTTCTTTCGTTCAAACCGCTGCCCGGAAAGGGATGCATGATGGACGTGTTAGGAAAATACACGGAAGTAATTTTTCTACAATGCAACGTAAATATCCAGGCGTAGTCAGGATTTTATTTGAAGGAAAGGGAGGGAGGCAAATTAAAGTTGAAACTTTTGAACCCAAGAGAGTAGAAGGGTAATCAAATGGTATAGACTATTGGATTTGTTTTGTTTTATATTACTATTTTTAATCAATTACTAACAAATAAATCACAAAATCATACATATTTAATTTATTTTATTTTTCTCTTAAAATTGTAAACTAATTCTTTGAATCAGATAAATTTAAGTTTATAACACTAGCCGCCTTGGATTTTTAGAAAATCTTTCTATAATATAACTTTCTCTCCTCCAATCTTTTCTTCTTTTTCCAAATTAATTTTTTATGAATACACATTAAACATAATCCGTTTAAGCAGTTTTAATTGTCTTTGTTTTTTTTTAAATTTAAAAGGATCATGATCCTCCTGTCTCCTCTGGCTATGCCCATGTAAATATCGATTATGTCATTGATACGTGTCGTGAAGAAAAAAGTGTCGATAACATGTTGTTATCATAAACAAACGGTATTGTATTTCCTATAGAAACAGGAAGCATCTCGACACTATAATTTCCATCTTGCTCCCGTCATCGTTTATTGAAGACAATATTAATTTTATTATGACATTGACATTCTTTTAATTATGAGTTAATTGAATTATAGAAGTAAAATATTGAAAATAAAATTGAAAATTATTATCTTATTTGAATAAAATTGACTTTTCAAAATTCAACGTCACTCTTGATGTGACTCGTACTTTTTTTGGAAAAACAATTTTTTTTATTTCTGTTTACTTTATTGCTTATAACTTTTTTATTAATAAAGATACAGACATTTGTTTGATATTCTTTAATGTCTGACGTTTTGATTGAACGAAAAGGAATGTGTTACAATATGTTCATATGAAAATTATAAGCAATCGAAGTTGAATTAGATATGCCCTACACAGTTATACGTTTTAAGAAATATAATATGGCATTGAAAGGTTAATATAACTAATAAATAATTAATAATTAGTTTCAATAAAGGAATAAATTTTTATGTGGATATAAAAAATTATTATGTAACCAACGCTGCCTTGAAAAGCTTTATAATCATTTATTTATCAGGCAAATGTAACGTACAATAGCAATATAGATTGCATATCAGGGTATATCTAATCTAATTAGGAAGAGGAGATAAAAATAGCTATGGTGTCGCAAAACACTCACAATAATCACCATAATAATTCTGTATGAGAAAAGTCGTGGTTGGTTGCCTTTAGTCCAAAACCGGAAGTAGGAATATGCCGAGCTCGCAATACCGGAAACATAGGCGCCAAGAGTGGGAGTCGAAGTACACAATAATGAAACGATATTGCGACACTCGTCCCACTGCATAGCAAATATTATATAAAAATGAGTTACTTCCAGAGAACGCGAATGTAAAAATATTACAACAAATTTAAATAACGTTTATTTCTTTTTTTGTAATTTGAATTTGTTTGTTTAACGAGTAAATGCAATGAATGTAAAAAGTATTTATAGAGAAGAAGATTTTTCTAAAACAAAAATCTATTTGTAAAAAATGAATATTGATTATCAATTTATTAATGAGTAATAATGTTTTACATAGAAAAAATGATTTTGCTGAAGTATCTAAAAATTTAAATAGATCTAAAAATAATTTTGTTGAATTATCTAAGTAATTATATAGGAAATTAAAGTATACGAAGCAATGCTGCAAAAAGTTTTTTCTAACAACATTCTCGAGCGTCCTGGTATAATTATTTTTTAATAATCCAACAAACTTATTTTTAGTTCTGTATCCAACTCTTATAGGGAATTCAATAGAACCATTTTTTTTTCCGTATGATAAATAAGAGTTTCGCGAAAATAATAATGTTCATGATTTTAAAAATTAAATTTTTCGTTTGTACGATCGTGCATCCAAACAATACATTTTTCATTTTTATTTATTATTGAAATAATGTACATTAATTATTACATATCTTACTAGATAAAATAATTTTGAGAAATATTCAATCTATTTTATACTTTATACTTTATTAATAAGTTGCTAATTAATGTTTACCACTAAAAATAAAATTTCTTTAGAAAAGGTTTCTTCAAAAAAAGATATCTCGCCTGTACGAATACTTTTTGTACTCACTGTATAATATTTCTTTTCCACGTATCTTCTAATAAATTCTCGACAATGGCAATTTTTTTCTCTGTCAAAGAATTGCTCTCAAGGATTTTATCTGCCAACTATGGAAAGTAGGAAATAACACGAAACAACACAGATGAATCACACATATTTTATAATGTAACAGTTCGCTGTACGCGATATTTATGTTATGCATCTTCTTTTTCGAAAATAGCAGTACGTCATTTAGAACAGTATCCATAGTTCGTTCTTATTTTAAGATCATCTTAAGTAATGTCAATCTTATAAGATGCTAATATAGTCCTCTGATTGGCTTGTGACATCTTAAGATCTCAAATATAAGAATCGATTATATCAGTCTTAAACTAAGCATGTCTCGAACGTCAGATCTCTTACGAGTCGACTTTCTATCTTAGATAGACATGCTAAAACAAAATTCTCTCCGACAAGCTTTCCGCCCAAGCGAGCGGAACTCCTCGATTTTCCGTTCGCGACGTCGGCGTCGTCGCCGTAAGCGTTCTTGAAAAAAATAAAAAATAAATTAAAACGCCAATTACCGGCGATCGCTCATTTTCTAGCGGCACATTTCCTTATCGCCAAGTGCAGCACGATTCCGAACGACTATGGCACGTAAATAATTATTGTTTTTCCCGGCTTCCCGTTTGTTTGCACGCTTCGCTTCCCCGTTCGCTTCTTCGTTACGCCACGGCTTAACCCGCAAACGAAGGAAGGAAAGGAAGGATCGGAAGAATTCACGACAAAATCACCGTAGCGTGACCTTTCGACATTTATTTCAAATTCTCCAGCAACGGTAGCTGTAGTTCGACTTTTACAATAGCTGAGATGAGAAAGTGTCAAGCGACTCTCTGGAGACTTCCTCGCACATTTTTTACATTAATCTCTGAAACAGTTAATCGTGATTGATCTTTCATATTTTTAGATCTACATCATCGCATTTAAAAGATAGATATCCTTTTATATTATAAATTTCTTTACTTCAGAAATGAAAATAACTCAAAAAATTAAGTTCTTCAAAAAAAGGGAAAAAAACTATATTTTATAAACTTTAACAGAATAGAACAGAAAATTATTAACTAATTGAATAATATTGATAAAACAAATTTACAATCAAATGCCATTTTTTCTCTTTTTCCTTTTGCAACTCTTAAAAAAAAATCACCTTTTTTGAATTGTTTTTTGAGTTGTGTCACTTTTAAAATATAATAACAATATCCTGCGTGAATTCTTGATCGTAGCACTCTTATAGATGTAACATACGAAAAAAAATATTATTCCTTCCATTAATATATATTAAAAATATAATTTACAATTGATCGAATTATAAGAAATGATTTCTTGAGCGTGTAATACAAGTAAAAAGTAAAAATTTATCGATCATAGAATGCGATTGTTGCGTTCTTACCGTTTCTGGCGTTCTTATCGTCTGTTCGCATAACACCGTTAGATGCAGGATTCCACCTTTGTACATGCGTAACCGTAAACTTTTCTTCCGCGCACATTGGCGCGCGAAGCTATTCTCTCTCTTTCTACAAGCATGTAATAGTACAATTCCAAGCTACAGGCTTTTTTATCAGAGGAAAATATATCTTCAGAAATCATTGTATCTGATAAGACTAAATACTTTCTAAACAAATACATTTTTTTAATTGAATTTTGGATAATACTTGTAATATACAAAATTAATAATGAAACGTAAAGTTTTTTCAAAACATTTCAAAATTTTGAGAGAAAAGAATTTCTATTAAACTATAAGAAATTATTGATGTGAAGCCAAATTTCCGATTTCTTTTTACTGCTCTAGAAATGTCGTAAGTATACCGTATAAGTAATTCCTTTTTGCCACTTGCGTTTGTAGAGAGTTTGAAAAAAGTTTGTGAAAAGAGGATTTTATATAAAAGTATGAAATGTAATTTATCATGTACAAGATTTGTTATGGGACGTACCGTAACGTGTATAGGATGTTGAAATAGTAAAGAAATTTGTCTATTTTGGCCGGGCTTTATTCGACAGATGAGTACAGACAAATTAAATTGGAATTTCGTTCATCACAAGCAGTTGATGAAAACTGGTTATGAACTGTTTATACTCAACACTAGAGATCTTCAAATAAAAAAGAATTACAATTTCGAGCACGAAATACTATAAACAACGATCAATCCAATGATTTTCAGGAAATATTGATTAATGCGATTTTTTTGTAATATATAGGAAGAAAATGAAGATCAGAATACACAATAAAAAGCATTTTGTACATGTGTTAAAATCTGAGTGTAATCTGAAAAATGTAATTTGGCAGATTAGTCACATTAATCGAATTAAATTGTTCTTCGACAATAGGAGCGCGAATATAAACGGAACACAAAGAACAGGGCTGTCTCGCGCAAAACATAATGCTGTTAGTAAAGATGATTTACGAGAAAATTCTAAAACAATTTTGCATTTGGATAAATAATTTCACAGTTATCACGCTCGACGTTCATCCACTATATTATATTCAATCAAGCTGCCACCAGTCAGTCAGTTGACTCTCAATCTTCTCGTGATTACTAACCAGTACGGAACCATTATTGTTACCGCGGCGCTTGCAGCTCGTGAATGAACGCAAAAATTCACACGTGCATCCGTCGCACAAGTATATAATAATAACAATTGAAAAAGAGAGAGTCTTTCATGAAAAAGAGAATATATTTTGATCGAGTGCTTCAAGGTAAGATAACGTGCGACAACAGTCTCAATACGATTTACAATATGATGAGGAAGAAATTCTGTCGACCTTGAATAATTCGTCGCGATTAGAATTGCACATTCATCGCAGCACGCGCTGCTTTCGTCGCAGACGCTCGCTTATCCGTTTCATTATCAGCGACTGCAAGATTTGAACGACAGATAGGCAGATAATATCCGAGCTAAGATCGGATATTAGTTGAAGTAGATTAAAATTTATGTTGTACATGCGAAAGTTCAGAAGGCTACAAAAAATGATGTATTAAATAAATAATAATGTAAATTATAAATGTATTATTATTATTATTGTGTTAAATATTAATAAATATTAATTAATTTAATAATATTATTATTGAAATGTGTAATGCTCCTGTTTTAATAATAAAATTATTTTTATTTTATTAATATATTCGTTTTGATTAATGTAGATTAACTTTTCGGTTTAATTTATTTTTTATATCTTTTTCTAATTCTAAAAATTAAAAAAAGATAATGAATATAAATTAAACTGAAATTAAAATTAATCTGTATTGACAGATATGAACATAATGCTGTTATTGTGAATAAACAAGATTATTTTTAATTAAACTGCTGTTAGCTAATATTGTTATATACATCTTTTCTTCACATAGTTTTTTGAAACATAACATACCTTGAATAAAAATTAAACTTTTCAATAATAATAATTATTTTTTTAATTAATGATCTCTTGAAACGGAAAACTAAATGCTGATACGGAAAAGTAACGATATAGAACCAACAGAGGATAAATTCATTCAGTGTTTCCGCAATCAGAGATTCGCTTCGTTGCAGAATGGATTATAATGTCTCTTTCTGTCTCGGTAGTTCTGTCTTCAAAATTTAATGTCCCAAGACTTCAGAAATCCATTTAGCTTCCCTACTGCTCTTATCGGCCAACAGTTATCAGAGGAAAAAGATAAAACCGTCGTGATTACGGACCCTCCGGCGATTAGACATATTCATTCTGTATACATGTTTCCTTTCGTAGAATCCATAGATATTTACACTTTCCAAATGTAGTTTTACAAAGATAAGAAACATACAAATTTGAGATATTTGCAAGTATCACTATTTAACAGAAGAACAAGACATGCATTCTCTAAATTTTATTCCTCTATTCTAATTAAATCTCTAAATTTTCCTTTCGAGATTTTATTTTCTCGGATGATGGTAATATGGCGTCGTTAACTCGATAAGTATATTTAGAATCGTTTCCGAATTAGCATTCTTCTGTCGTTTTTGTCGTAAGAGCATGCGAATTTTCCTCGGATTCAGTTGCCATATATCCTGTCTCCTAGCACGTGATAAATTTCGATTTCATTTATCTAGGTCTCAGCGATGTCATCGTTGTTATTTAAGGTGATAATACTCCACTGCCTTTCTCATCACTTTAAATAAGCTGTATTGAATTCGAATAGCGATATGTTTTATCAGCCATATTTTTGAAGGCGTCTATTACAGAAGACTTTTGATAAAAATAACAGAAGATACGATATTTGCTTGTGAGAGAAAAGTAGAATCTCGAAATCTTTAGAACTTTCTAAAATATCATATATTTTCCAAATCGTACTGTAAAAACATTATATGTAAAATTATAACAATTATAGAACATTACTCGTTAAACGACAAATTGACAGTAACATTACAATATTTTAATTTTTTATTTAACAATATAAATGTAATATAACATACATATTATAACAGTTAAATTGTTGAGCATGAAATTATAACATATTGATGTAATATATTACTGTTAGTTTATATTTAGCAAGCAAAGATATATATTTATATGTACATAAGTAAAGTTATAAGTTACAACTTATAAATAAAATTATTTTTTTGTAGTAATTATAAACAATTAGCAAAAGTAAATTTACAAAAGTTAAATTTAAGTTTATAGATTTATATGATAATTCGCCAATGAAATGCGATATAAATTGTATAAGTTTTCTTAAACTACATTATCGATGTAAAAATGCAAATTTAATTTGTGTAACATTATCATTATGTTATAATATGCGACGTGCCAAAGCAAAATGTTTCATTTTTTTTTTAATTTATCAGAAGAAAGGAAAAACTTATTTTCTTCTTAAGAATTCATTTCAAAAATTTTTGTGATAATTAAAGATATGATCAATCGATTTTTGTAAAAATTTTTAATGAAATAATTTTAATTTTAAAAAATCGTGTTAAAGTTGTCAAAATATCAAAATGTTAATTCAAAATTATAGTTCAAGAAAAATACCATACAATTGCATAATAATAAACTTACTTAACGTTTTGAGTTGTGTTCCTTTTTTTTCCGTAACAGCACTTTCCAAGTATTAATATATGAGATAATGAAGTCACTTATAATCAATTCATATAATAAAACGCATTCTAACAATTTTATCACACATATAATGTTTTGCCATGGCAATATTATAAAATGTACGATATCCTCGTGTGCAATATTACAAAAATTTATGAATTTATATAAAAACTATAAAATATTATTGTTATTGTGTGTAATTTTCTGTCTAAAATAAACATATTTAAACAATTAGAAATAAAAGTACTAATTTTTGTAAAAGAGTACAATTTTAAATACTTCCGCTATAAATTGTGTAATTTTTACGCATATTATTTATATAATTTTACATACTTTTTTTTTACGTGCTTTAGTATGACTAAAGACACTTAAAAGATAAAAATTTCCATTTCAGATCTTTTTTCTGGCCTTTCAATTTGCGTTGAGAATGCCATGCTGCTTATTTCATTTTATTTTGAATTCTTTCTATTTAACTTCTCGCAAGATTATTAGGGTCGACAGCAAATCTTAGTGAATTGTAGTGAGTTCAGGATTACGAGGGGCTTCTTAAATCTGGCGTTCATCTCAACAAACCTCTCACGTAACCGGTGACGCAAGTGACCGGTCGCCAGGGGCGATTTTTTTTTCGAAACGCATATTTATCATGCGTTAAACAGACACGAGCGATTCGCCCGCAGGTATAACGACAACGATAAAAGGCAAAACAGTGGCCTGGAGAATCAGTCGTGTTGAATAGTCGCGTATAGTGTGATAAGCTCTTATCAACTGCTCCTACCATTGTGCACTACCTCTCCTTTTCCGTCTTCCTTCGTCGCATTGTCCCTTTCGAAACCTTATACATACTGATTAGTAATTCCTCGCATTTATTTGACCCAATTGATAACAGCGTGGATTTGTATGACACCGATTCCTTAACTATGTTTCTCCACGTACGTGGATGGAGAATACGTAATAAACGGTTCGCTTAATCTGTAACTGAAATATAGAGTCGTGATATTCCTGAGTTAATTTTTCATTACATTTTTTAATAATGTAATGAATTGGAATTTTATAATGATTCGCGATTTTGTTTTTTTTTCAGTTCTATTCGATTTGTATAAAATAATTATTGTACTATATTTATGCTAAGTTCAAATATTGCTTAATTTTTTATATAGTTGAAAGTTAAAATTTCTAAAACTAATAACAAAGAACTGTAATTAGGTCCCAAAGATCAATATATTTCTTCAGCGTCATGAAAAATATGTGTCTCTGTTAATCTCCGAGCATACCGATACTTTGCTCACATTTAGCAATGCTTCATGTTTATGCTTCATGTATATTGCAGCAAATATAACATAAATAACATGATTATCAAGTTTGTTTTTAATTGTACTTTTAAGTAAAACTCATGGAATCTCATGTTTTTATTTATACATGCGTTGCTTAGAATAACTCTATCAGCAAACTGATAAGATATTGTAGCTTTTAATTATTCGAATTGATTAATCAAATACTTTACATACATACTATTAATTTCTATGTCGTATATTATGCCAATAAGTCTATAAAAGAATTCTTAAACATGTTTTCCTTCCTATACATATTTCTTCTTATATTTACTTATTTACATATTTATCAGACGATGCATCGAATATCAAATTAAATAAAGCATTAATGACAATGTTGAGAATTTCTGACTCAGATAATTTAGAATTGTCCAAAGTTCTTTTTTTCGAAAAAAAGATAGCAAAAAATATCTATAAATTTAACAAAAATAAAGACAAAACAGATAAAGAAAGATCGATCAAAATATTGAATACTACATTATATATTATGTTGTGACCGATAAAAAAGAGCTAATTACAGTTTATATCCTTGACATACATATAATGTTGTATAATGGACTTGATCTGAATACTGCATATAATTATTGATAAAGTTAGTTAGTTGGTTATATAAAAGCATCCTGCAGGGACTTCAACTCGGAATTCATAATTATATAAATGATTTCTAAATTATATGTAAATTTCCTAGACTTCTCAAATATAAAACAAATGTATTTCAAATCTTTCTGAACGAGTCACCGCACGTATCTAGAACTGTATTCGAAATTGAATTGAAACTGATGTTTATATTCAACATTTCGAATATCAAAGATGATTGAGGAGACGCGTCGAAGATAATTTGCAGATATCTTAAATTCAAATTCCTGGAATATAAAACGATCAGGACACTTTTCCGTGTTTGAAGTTTTTAATTTACTCCTTCTATGTGCATGTTCTTTTCTCGTATATTTCTGCAACAGCTGGCAAGAACAATAATTGAAATTGATTCCGTGATTGGGCCTTTTGACTCTATCGCGAGTATTGTGTCGCCCAATAGCTATTCGCTGGCTTTATTGGCCTCTCAGATTCGAATACTAATCGATGGAGTGATATATCTCGAGGTCACAGGTACAAAGAGAATGGTCCTCTGCATTCGATTCGAATTATCGTTGATTGCTCTATTCTTAGGCGCAATAGTAGAAAATAATAAATTCGTCGAGCGATAGCTCGTAATATCAAATATTATATATGTATTATTACACAATTAGAAATTCTTCTTTGCTTGTATTGCAATATGTAATTTACTATTTTTGTTTTATCTTGAAATTAACCCTATCTTGTTTTATCGTGAAAATTTACATAATGCCGTCATCGAGTCATTTTGTATCATGAGAGAGCAAAGTTTGCAAACCTTGACATCGGTATGCAATGAGTAAGCAGCCAAATATTCTTTTTTTTCCTTTATCACGCGTAAAAATATCTTTCGTCTTAGGTAGCACCTTTTACCCTCTACTGTAATGTACCGAGCAGAAAACTATCTGTTGATCCTGTGGGTCATAGAGAGAACATTTCGACGGATTTACACCATGTTTCTCTCGAAAACGAGCAAAGATCGATCGTGTAAGTAATTCTGAGCCGTACGTGAGAATTTGTTCGAAATCCTGGGAGTAGCCGTAAATACGCCTCGCTAAGCATCAATTTCGCTTACGAAGTTACTTGGCTCATTCATCAAATACATACGCGATTCGTCTTTATATACTTTAACAAGATAGTTGTAAAAACAACATGGATTAATCGTGCAAAACTGTACAAAACAAATTTTAATCATGCAATTATGTCTGAATATGTGATACAAAAAATATTATCCGATGTAGTGTTACAAATTTAGCTCGATTTATTCTATGAGAAGAAGAACGAAGGAAGGCCATTTGGACAAGTAACATAAACATAAAAAAAATATAATAATTTTTTAACGTAAAATATTAAAATAATAACACGATATTCCGATTTACTAAGAGCTTTCCATTTAATAGCGTACAGTCGACATAAACATTATTCTGTCTTTCTTGACATTTAATGGATAATAAAAAACAGAATGATACAAATTCAATTTAATTTACTCTAGACTCTTACAGAAATTTAATACTGAAATGTAATGATTAATTATTTATTAAATATTGAACAACAATGTTTTTAATATTTAAAATAAGTAATTAACCACTCTTTTAATATTAAATTTGCCAGGATTAATGGATTTCTGTAAAAGAAAAAGTAGAAAAAAACGAAGAGATACAATAAATTGAAAATATCACAATGCATCTGATTTCCATACAATTTGTTAATTCGAATATCGAAATTATTTAAATTAATTAAAATAATTAACAGTTGCTGGCACATTAGTCTTTGCGTTCGTATTTTT